>JAEEGF011612604.1_pt1 | contig 40507 bp, 38 predicted proteins | sample 9134171 | NCBI WGS metagenome assembly JAEEGF01 (sample SAMN16246542, study PRJNA631951) | gut metagenome | biome: gut microbiome; feature: rumen; material: AP-attached | host: Bos | place: Iran: Karaj | collected 2018-10 | reverse complement strand
TTAGAGAGTATGAGGTTGATAGGCATGAGGTGTAAGTGCGGTAACGCATTGAGCTGACATGTACTAATAGGTCGAGGGCTTGTCCACAGAAGCAAGCAGGAAATGCAGAAGATATTCAGTGTTCGGTTTTGAAGGAATAATGAAAAGAACTTTAGCTATGGATCGCAAGATTCGTAGCTTTTTTTATTTTTTATTTTTCAATATTTCCAAAAAAAGAACTAAACTTTTCAGTTGTAAAGTGATGCTTTATTGATGTAAAATAAAAAACAGTTTTTAGGTATAAGCATTTTAGGAACTAGGAGGAATATAAATGAGTATTAGAATAGGTATAGTTGGATATGGTAACCTTGCTCGTGGAGTAGAGAGTGCCATCAGACAGAACAGTGATCTTGAGCTTGTAGCAGTATTTACTAGAAGAGATCCGGAAAACGTTAAGATCAGAACAGAAAATGTTCCTGTTTTAAATGTAAAAGATATTGCAGACTGGAAGGACAAGATTGATGTTCTTGTACTTGGTGGTGGTAGTGCAACAGACCTTCCAAAGCAGACACCAGAGTTTGCATCTATGTTTAATGTAGTAGATAGCTTTGATACACACGCACGTATCCCAGAGCATTTTGCCAATGTTGATGCTGCAGCCAAGAAGGCTGGCAAGGTAGGTATCATCTCAGTAGGTTGGGATCCAGGAATGTTCTCACTTATGCGTATGGTATCTGATGCAGTACTTCCAGAAGGAAAACATTACACATTCTGGGGACGCGGTGTAAGCCAGGGACACTCAGATGCAATCCGTAGAATCCCAGGTGTTGTAGATGCAAGACAGTATACTGTTCCTGTAGAAGAGACAGTTAGTCAGATCAGAGGCGGAGCAACACCTGAACTTACAGCAAGACAGATGCATACAAGAGAGTGCTATGTAGTAGCTGAAGAAGGTGCTGACAAGGCAGAGATAGAGAGACAGATCAAAGAGATGCCAAACTATTTCGCAGATTACGATACAACAGTTAACTTCATTTCCAAGGAAGAACTTGATAAGAACCATGCTGGTCTTCCACATGGTGGTTTTGTACTTAGAAGTGGAGTTACAGGTTGGGAAAAAGAGCATAAGCACATTGTTGAATACAACTTGAAGCTTGATTCTAACCCTGAATTTACAGGAAGTGTTCTTGCAGCATATGCTAGAGCTGCTTACAAGCTCAATCAGGAAGGTCAGTCAGGATGCAAGACAATATTTGATATCGCACCAGCTTATCTTTCAAATAAGAGCGGAGAAGAGCTGAGACATTCACTTCTGTAATTTGCAGAGTCAAATCATATGAGATAAAATAGGGTTGTTGTATTTAGGGAAATATGTCCCCAGGGATTCATTTTCCCAAGTGCAGCAACCCATAATTTTTTAGGAGAAATTGATATGACATTAGTATTTCCTGCAGTATTTAAAGAACATGACAACGGCTCTTATGAATGTTATTTTCCTGACCTTGAATGTTGCACAGCTGAAGGAGATTCCTTCGATGATACTGTCCGCAACGCCATAGATGCAGCTTATAACTGGATCATGGTAGAGCTTGAGGAGGATGAACCAGATCTTCCAATGATATCAAGTCCTGAAGAAATAACACTTAAAGAAGGCGAGAGCATTCATAACATAAGTGTCCACATTAGATTAAATGAAGGTTGGGATGAATGATCTTCATAATAAAAGACCCTGTAACATATCACAAAAAAGATATGTCACAGGGATTTTTAATATCATAGTTAATTTGCTTTCTTATTAGATCAGGTAATCTGATTGATCCAGAATCCACTTTTTACCATAAAGAAACCAATAGCACATTTTATGAGCTCTATGGCCTGACAGCATATGAATATGGTCAGGATAGGCAATGTCGTATAATGTGTAAGCACATATGCTAATGGAATTGAACATACCCATACAAAACAAGAATCAAACAGGAAAGTGATAAAGGTCTTTCCGCCGGATCTGATGGTAAAGTATGCTGCATTTTCATAAGCATACATAGGCATGCAGCAGGCTGATATCATGATAAAATAGGTTGCAAGCTGCTTTACTGAAGCTTCTGTATTGTAGAACATAGGAAACAGTGGTGCGACATAATATAGCAGAGAGCCAGTCAGCACGCAGGCAAGTACTGCAAATACGGCCAGCTTGTACGCATCTTCTTTTACTTCTTTTCTTCCTTCGCCCAGTTCCTGTCCAAGGATTATGGCTGTGGCACTACCCATTGAGATAAATACAATATTAAATACATTTGAGATCGTTGAGGAAATGTTTAGCGCAGCAATAACCTCAAGACCTCTGATAGAGTAGTTTTGCAGTAATATAGTCTGTCCTGCTGACCAAAGAGATTCATTAAATAATAGTGGTGTACCTTTTATAATGATGTTCTTTAGCAGATGTGCAGGAATATGTATGCTCTTGTAAGCTCCGACGATGAACTGATGACGCTGGGTGTGAGTATGTGTATAAATGATGATGATCAGCATCTCGATCACTCTTGAAAGTACAGTCGCAACAGCTGCGCCTACAACGCCAAGGGTTGGAAAACCAAACTTACCGTAAATGAGCAGGTAGTTAAAGACCAGATTGATGAAAACAGCTGCAATACCGGCTTTCATAGGAAGGAGCGTGTCATTACATTCACGAAGGGTTCCAGCATAGGACTGTGCCAGAGCAAATGGTATCAGGTCAAAAAACATCACAGCCAGATATAGCTTGGCATAATGTAGGGTTGCTTCTGCATTGCCTGTACTTCCATTGGAATGAATGTACTGGTTTATCAGGTTTTCACCAAAAAAGAAAAATACTGCAATACCTATGGCTGATATTATCATGCTTATTATCACTTTAAATCTAAAGGTATAACGAACACCTTCATGATTCTGCTGACCAAAAAATTGAGCTGTAAAAATTCCGGCTCCAGATATTCCTCCAAAAATACATAAATTAAATACAAAGATCAGCTGATTGATAATAGCTACACCAGACATCTGGTCAGTACCGATCTGACCTACCATGATATTATCAAGCATATTAACGAAATTGGTTATTCCGTTCTGCAACATGATAGGGATGGCGATTGCCATCAAATGCTTATAAAATTTAAAATCTCCAAATAGTTTATTAGTCTTCATAAAGAGTTATTGTACAGAAATATATAGACTTTTGCAAACTGTTTTAGTGGTGAAAAAAATCGAAAAAAAGGTTCAAATATGATAGGTTTTATGATTGCTATTTTTGTAGAATACTATCGATTAATGTGCATTATGATGCGCATTTTGTGGGAATATTTCAAGAATGTTTTAGCTTGTGAAGGAATGAAAGAGTATGAAAAGAGTTAAGAAGTTTGTGGTAGCAGCAATGTTGGGGACAATGCTGTGCACCAGCATCGGACATGGGTTCATCACATCTACGTCCTATGCGGAGGAAATCGACGATGGATCTAACTATGCATCAACGGCATACGTGACAGATGGCGACGGGGCTAATAGTGCAACATCTGCAAGTACGATCACAGAAGAGTCAGATGGAACTGAAGAAAATAATAATCCGACTAGTGAATTTGATGGGGATATTACGGAAGAAAACAATACCAAGAACACAGTCAGTGCAGGTAATGCTTATGTTGGAACATCCTATGACCTCAAGGATTTTTTGAAAGAAGCCTATGTGATTGATTCAGAGGGAAATAATGTTGCAGTTAGTGATTACTCTTTTTCTGTAGGAGAGGAATATGAACTGAGGCTTGCTTTTAATGAAAATAATGATATACAGTTTGGAAGTATAGATGATGCTCATCCTTACCTTACATATGCACTTCCAGAAGGAGTAGTGCCAGGTGGTTCTTCCAATATTGGTGGCAGATTTAATATTACTATTGTCAATCAAAATGGAGAATATGTATTAGAAGGAAATACATATTTTTTTGAAAATAACATTCTAAAAGTGTCGATAAATACAGGTTATACAGATGAGGGTGTCAATGTCTATGACATTTTTCAGGAAACAACGGATGCACAGTTTAATCTATATCTTAACATCAAGGTAAATGAAGACGTCAGAGAGATCATTTTTTCTGATAGTGTATCTGGAACAGTAACAGAGTCAGAAGAAGTAACAACTGATGATAGTGATAAAAAGAACGAAGAAGATGAAAAAAAGGACGAAGATCCAAGCAGTGGCAGTGATAATCTGACAGTTTCCAAGAACTTTGTTGAATTTAATGAAGCTAAGACCATTGCTACTTGGAAAATTACTGTAAATGTTCCGAAAGAAGGACTTGATGCATTGTCAATCAAGGATATCTGTCCTACGAGTTACATAACAACAGATGGCGTAAAAAACAGATATGTAGATTATTTGGATTCATATAGTGTTTCAGAGTATTATTCAGGCGATGCTACTCTAATAGAAGATAGTAATGTTACATTTACAGCTCAAAGCAACAATGATATGAATATTACACTTTCTTTTTCATATACTGATGAAGAGGGTAATGTCAAAGAAGGAATTCCTGCTTCTGAAAATGGCAGACAGATTGTTGTAATGGTTAATACCAAGGTAAATCAGAAATGGGTAGAGCTCGTACAACCAAAGCATATTAATACTGTAAGAGTTACATACAAACTTATAGATACTGATAATACTAAGACCAAGGAAGTTTCTGCGACTATATATATTTATTCACAGAAACAGGAAATGGATAAAAAGATCGTAAAAGCTGAACTACTAGCTAGTGGTACGCTTCGCTTTAAATACAGTATAGTATTTAGAAATATAAATAGTAGTGTTCTTACTTTTAATGATTATTATGATACAGACATTTTTGATCTGGATCCTGCTTCAATTGTAGTTACTGCAGGAAGTAATGTAAGTGCGCCATCTGCAGTAACTATCTGTAAGGGAAAAAGTTCAAAAATATCTGTTACTGAAGAAGTTAAAGAAACAAAATATAGTTCTGAATATGAAGGTGATCCTAATTATATAGGCGCTAATGGATATCGTACTATAACAATTACAGATGTTGATAAAGATAGTAATGGCAATGCAGTAGAATATCCATATTACCTGGTTACATACAACATGACTGTTTCAAAAGAAAATATTTCAAAGCTTCAGGAACTGGCTAATAAAGGCATCATTACTATTAATGGGGAAAGTGTGCCTGGAGTTCATATATTGAATGTTGCTACATGGAATGATATTGAAGATAAGAATACAGATGCGACATATAGCTATAATGGGCTGGCTAAGACTCAGATCAATGCTCCTGCAGCAACTAACAATTTCACAGCAACCTTCCAGTTAAGCATCAATCCTGCTGCGCTGGATCTTAGTGAAGACAGCGATGTCCTTGTCCTGAAGGATGAAGCAGATAATCTGACACATATACCTTCATCTGTTGTAGTAACGACTGCAGACGGTGAAGACATAACAGATAAATGCAAGGTAAGCCTTGATGCTGAGAATGTTCTTATGATAGAGATACCTGATGCAACTGCACTTACAATTACTTACGATGCCACAGTTATAGCTTCTGGTCAGTATACCAATAAGGCATCTCTCATAGGATATACAGCTTCTACAACACAGAGCTGTACTTTCTCTTCAAGTGGATCAGGAACTGCATCTTCAAAATATATATACATATATAAGTATGATGCAGACGACGAATCTAAAGCTCTTGAAGGAGCTGTTTTCCAGCTTTTTGAAGAAGTAGACGGACAGCTTGTGGGAGTAACTGATAGAAATGGCGATGCTGTGACAATTACAACAGACTCTAATGGCAAGGCTTTGCTGATAGGAAGGTACGTTACTGATGGATGGTCATTGAAATATGATACCCAGTATTACCTCAAAGAAATCCATGCCCCAGAAGGTTATCAGCTGTCAAAAGAGCTTGTGGCATTTAAACTGACAGAAGGTACAAGCAATTCTGTATCTAAAATATATGCAGTGGCTGATACAGTATCAATAGCTAATAGTAAGGTAAAAAAAGAGGATCCTACTCCAACAGATCCATCAGATGATAAAAAAGTGACTGAAGATGATACAACTACTAATGATCCTGGAACAACCACTACAAGTACAGGATCAACTGTTACAGCTTCCGGACAGGATGAGGTATTCTTTAATCTTGTCCCGCTGGGCAGTTTAAACAATGATGAAGGAGCTGTCCTTGGCGCAAGAAGAGGCGCAGAAACCAGCGATGATAACAATATTGCTGCAAGGATAATGATCATAATTGCAGCTGCAGCGGCAATTAGCATTATATTATTGAGAAAAAAGCATAGCGACGCTTCAATCTGATTTTTATTTCAAAAGAAAAAGGCGTGAGTGAAGTGTTGGCCCTGTCAATGAGAGTGACTAGCTCTCAGCGATTACCCAACGCTTCATCCACGCCTTTGCTCTTTAATCTTAAAAACTCTGTTTTATCAGTCCATTATGATAAGCTTCCAGCAGTTCTTTCAGATCTTCGATCTGCGCTAGCAGCTCTTTACCGTTATCGGTATCTTTTACCAAAATCCTCTGCTTCATTCGCTCCACAACCTTGATCTCAGGTGTGTTTTCCCTTGAAGGATCAAAAGGCTTATGTTCTGCAAGGGCAAGGTGTTTGGAGTTGAATATCAGTGTATATCCGGCTATTCCTGTCTGTGAATGGTAGGCCTTAGACAGACCGCCATCTATGATAAAGAGTTTTCCACCGGCTTTAACTGGAGATTCACCTTTTTTGACTTTGACCGGCACGTGACCATTTATTATATGGGACATAGATGGGTCAAGACCAAATTCCGCTAATATCTTATCCACAGTTTCCTCTTTCTGAGACAGTGAATAGTAAGGATTGTAGTTTTCAACGAACAACTCCTTGTCATCCAGAAAGATTCTCTCGAAAGTCGCCATTTTATCTTTTCCAAAAAGAGGAGAATTTGGTCCGCACCATAAGTACCAGGTCAGGTCTTTGGCATCTTCCTGTTCATCAGCCTTTGCCGGATCATCAAGGAAATAAGCATCTATGATCTTTTGTCCAAGAAAATCAAATAAGGCCTTTCCAGAATATGTTCCAAAAGGAGTTTTGATGTCCATAAAGGAGCCGTCCGGATTCATAGGTATGCAGCCATGGAAGAGCAGGTTATTATTGCAGATCTTATACATACTACCATGGGAGTAGATGAATTTGATGTGCTTGTGCAATACCTGTGAATGTACAAAGCTAAAGCGCAGTGCGTTCATCAAATCATTTTCGGCAGGCGTCAATTCGTATGGATTGTCTGGATCAATAGTAGGAAAAGAGGTATCCCGCATTTTGTATTCCTTCTTATTGATCTTTATTGTCCCTTTTTTATAGTCTATCTTATCCAGCAGCAGCCTGCTCTCAAGGTTATACTCAGGATGCCTTTTTATAAGTTGACCTTCAAGTTTGAATTCAATAATAGAAATAGCCTTGCACATCTTGGCAGCCAGCTCAGGATTGACCTCGTCATACAGGTTTTCGTCCAGAATATGTGGTTTGAAGCATTCACATGGGTCATCGCCGTACACCTCCGCTGCAAACATGCTCAGTGGGCGTAGGTTGATACCATAGCCATCTTCAAGTACGTCAAAAGTATTATAAGAGGTCGCAATTCTTAGAACTGTAGCTATGCATGCCAGATTGCCGGCAGCAGCGCCCATCCAGCTCACATCATGGTTGCCCCACTGGATATCAACATCATGGAAACGCATCAGCTCATCCAATATAAAGTCAGCACGAGGACCTCTGTCAAAGATATCGCCGATGATATGCAGAGAATCTATAGTCAGATTCTGTATCAGCTCGCATAGGGCGATGATAAAAGCCTCGCCTGTGTGGATATCGGTTATTGAATTTAATATCTCCTGATAATACAGCTTTTTATCAGCGTCGTTTTCATCCAGATGCAGCAGTTCGTCGATGGCGTAGGCATAATCAGCCGGAACCTTCTTACGCACCTTGGATCTGGTGTATTTATGACTTACGACCTTGCAGATATGGATCAGCCTGTTTATTGTCAGCTTTTGCCACTCACTGGTATTTTTCCCGTTTAGAGTGTATTGCTCTATGATCTTTTGCGGATAGTAGATCAGATTGGCAAGCTCCAGCTGCTCGCTCTCAGATAGCAGGTTACCAAATGTCTCATGGATTTTGTCACGTATGATTCCGGAAGAACTTCTCAGAAGGTGGATAAAACTTTTATATTCTCCATGCAGATCTGAGAAAAAGTATTCAGTTCCCTTTGGAAGTGAACAGATAGCCCGCAGGTTGATTATCTCTGCTCCGGCCTTTCTTTCATTAGGAAAATCTTTACTTAGTAGCTTTAAGTAGTCTAAATCTCTCATTTGTCCCCCATCTTTATACTTGGAGTCACCGGGGACGTATCAAAATGACTCATTGTGCACAATGAGTCATTTTGATACGTCCCCAGTGACTCACTTGTTTAAAATTATATTATCATTTTTATTTTGAAATACTGTAGGAAAATACTGCAGAAAAAAATGTGGTCTTAGCAGGATTGTATCTGTCGCATCTGAAGAAGACTCATGATATAATCTAAATGTTGAAAATTTATTATTATGTGAGGTATATGAAAAATGCACATGGCAGATGCGCTGGTTAGTCCAGCAGTAGCAGGTTCTATGTACACACTGAGCACTGTGGCAGCAGGTGTTTCAGTTAGGAAGGTAAGACTAGAAAACGAACCATCCAAGATCCCGGTTATGGGTGTAATGGGGGCTTTTGTTTTTGCTGCTCAGATGATCAATTTTGCAATTCCTGGAACAGGATCATCAGGACATTTGTGTGGGGGAATGCTTTTATCAGCACTTCTTGGCCCTTATGGCGGATTTTTGACTATGATAGGTATTTTATTGATACAATGTCTTTTATTTGCTGATGGAGGTCTGCTTGCACTAGGGTGTAACGTTTGGAATATGGCATTTTATGGATGCTTCATAGGAGCGCTGGTGATCTGGAGGATGATCATGAAAAAAGGCATGTCCAGAGGCAAGATAGTTGGAGCATCTATTTTCGGTTGCATCTTCACTCTGCAGCTTGGTGCCTTCAGCGTATGTATTGAGACATTAGCATCCGGTATCACAGCACTTCCATTTACTACATTTCTTGCACTTATGCAGCCTATCCATCTGGCTATAGGACTTGTAGAGGGACTTATAACAGCAGCAGTACTTGTATTTGTTTATGAGACAAGACCAGAGATGCTCTATTGCTACAATGCTGAGAGTAAAGCTACAGATAAAGGATTTACATTAAATAAAGTACTGACTATCATGGCAGTTATTACTGCAGTTGTTGCTGGTGGCTTGTCTCTTCTTGCTTCATCAGATCCTGACGGACTTGAATGGTCTATATTAAATGTTACAGGTTCAGAGGAACTTGAGGCAGCAGGTCAGATATATGAAAATAGTAGTGCTATTCAGGAGGCAACATCACTTCTTCCTGATTATGCCTTCCCAAATTCAGATTCTATACTTGGAACAACATTTTCCGGTATAGTTGGTTGCCTTGTTGTTGTAGCACTGTGCTTTGCAGTTAGCTATGGATTTAGATTCTTTAAGAGTAAGAAAGTCACAAAAGCTTAAATGAGTAAAATTCAAAAAGCAATTACAGAAATTGATAATATTGAATCACTTGCAGATCGTGATGAATGGGTATGCAAGCTTCACCCTCTGGTGAAGCTTGCTATTACTATATATTACATAGTTTTAGTAGTCTCTTTTTCAATATATGATCTGGTAGGACTTATGGCTATGGTTGTATACCCTATAGCCTTGTTTACTATTGCAGATCTTTCTATCACAGATGCAATAAAGCGCCTCAGAGTAGTGCTTCCGGTCATATGTCTTGTGGGTTTGTTCAACCCTTTTTTAGATAAAAATGTTATTACCATCGGAGATACTGTGATCTCAGCAGGTATCATATCGATGTTTACACTGATATTAAAAGGAATATTCGCAGTTCTTGCTTCATATATACTGATAGCCACCACCACTATAGAGAAAATATGCTATGCACTTAGACTTTTGCATGTGCCCAGGATAATAGTTACCGAGATCATGTTGATCTATAGGTATGTAACGTTGCTTTTGGAAGAAGTAAACAGGATAACTACAGCCTATTCCCTTAGAGCTCCGGGGCAAAAAGGAGTGCATTACAAAGTGTGGGGTTCACTTACAGGTCAATTGCTTCTCAGGAGCATGGATAGAGCACAAAACGTCTATGATAGCATGACATTGAGAGGTTATAACGGTGATTTTGATCATCTGGCTGACTCCGTAACCTGTAAATGTGGAGATGTCATGTATTTATTGTTTTGGGTAATATTATTGGCGATATTTAGATGGATACCGATAATTGCTCTGGTCGGAAGTCTGTTTTAAAGGTGAGGAAAAATGAGTCATATTCATATAGATATAGAAAATCTGAATTTTAGCTATGATAGTGGAAAAGAAGTCCTAAAGAATATCAATATTCATGCCAGAGAACAGGACAGCATCGGCATAATCGGTGCCAATGGCGTGGGCAAATCTACTTTTCTTAAACTGCTGGTAGGCCTCAATATGAATTTTACAGGCTCCATAAGGGTAGAAGAAATACCACTTGAAAAGTTGACCCTTGCCAGGATCAGGGAAAAAATAGGCTATATTTTTCAGGATTCAGATTCACAACTATTCATGACTACTGTTGAAAGTGATGTGGCATTTGGACCGAGAAATTATGGGCTTCCCGAGTCAGAAGTCAGAGCCCGGGTAGACTCTGCTCTACAGGCAGTTGGTATAGAACATCTCAGGACCAGGCAGATTCACAAGCTCTCCGGCGGTGAGAAGAGATTGGTAGCAATTGCAACGATACTCTCAATGCACCCTGATATAATATTGCTGGATGAGCCTGAGGCTGCGCTGGATCCACGCAACAGGCGCAATCTGATAAATGTATTAAATGGAATAGATCATCTGAAATTCATAGCGTCCCATGATCTGGACTTCATCATGGATACCTGCAACAGGACTATTCTCATGAATGACGGGCAGATAATTGCAGATGACAAAACAGAGGTAATACTTACTGATAAAGAACTGCTTGAGAGCTGCAATCTCGAATTACCTCTATCCATGCAGCGAAGATGGCAAGAATAAAGGAAAGGCATAAAAGTATGGACAACCAAGAGAAAAAGATCAGAACAGGGCTTGTAATGGAAGGCGGAGCCATGCGTGGCATGTTTACCGCAGGTGTTATCGATGTAATGATGGAAAATGGCATTACATTTGATGGAGCAATAGGTACTTCAGCAGGAGCTGCTTTTGGCTGCAATATCAAGTCCAGGCAGCCTGGAAGAGTAATAAGATATTCGACGACCTATTGTAGAGACTGGCGTTTTTCAAGCTTTCGATCACTCATAAAGACCGGTGATATCTACGGAGCTGAATTTTGCTACAAAACAATTCCATATGAATTGGATCTTCTTGATTTTGATACCTTTGGCAAAAATCCTATGGAATTCTATGCCGTGTGCACAGATGTAGAGACAGGAAGACCTCTGTATCACAAGTTCACAACGGGTATGGATAAAGATATGTATTATTTTATGGCATCAGCTTCAATGCCTGTTGTTTCAAGGATTGTAGAGGTGGATGGCAAAAAGCTCTTAGATGGCGGCATTTCAGATTCAATACCTATCAAATTCTGGGAACACAAGGGCTACAACAAAAACGTAGTTATCCTTACACAGCCCCTTGATTATGTTAAAAAGCCAAATAAGATGCTGCCACTGATCAGACATATTTACAGGGATTATCCTGAGCTTATAGAAGATGTTAAAGTAAGACATGTTAGATATAACAATACGACCAAATACATCAGGGAAAAAGAGCTTACGGGAGAACTCTTTGTTATCAGACCTCCGCAGGCACTCAATATCAGCAGTATAGAGCATGACCCTGCAGAGCTGAGACGTGTATATGACCTTGGCGTTGCTACTATGAAAGAACAATTGGATAATCTTAAGAGTTACCTTGAAAATAATGCCCACTAGTGAGCATTATTTTTCCATATATATACAAAGTATAATATTTCCGCAACAGCAGTTATAGTCCAAGAAAAGATGTATAGCAGGTAAATTGAAGATATTGTCTGGAAGTGAGCAAAAATAGTGTACATCCAGATCACCCTGAATACGCAGGAGCCCATTATTACAACGACCATTGGTACAGCGCTCTTGCCAAGGCTTCTCGAAGCAGCTATAGTGCAATCCATGAAAGCAGATACACAGTAGGACAAGCCCATTATTGTAAGTCTGTACATACCTTCATGAATAACATCGGCATCTCTTGTAAATAGTGACAGGAACTCTTTTGAGAAAACGACCAGTAACAGTCCCATTATAAGACCTGTCAGGAAAGAGTATGCAAGACATACAAGATAAGTCTTAAGAGTACGCTTGCGGTTGCCGGCACCATAGTTCTGACTCATAAAGCTGGTGCAGGCTGCATAGAAAGCGGCCATTGCATCATACACAAGAGCATCTGCATTGGAAGCTGCAGAGTTTCCTTCTACAACTACAGGAGAGAAGGAGTTTACACCGGCCTGGATAAACAGGTTGGCAATCTGAAAGATGGCGTTCTGGATTCCGGCAGGGAGACCCAGTGACAGGAATGAGACTGCAATACTTTTATCTAATTTGAACTCTTTAACAGATAGGGTATAGTCTGCCTTGTCTTTAAAAAGAGTATTAAGGATAAGGACCGCAGAAACGTACTGTGCAATGATGCTGGCAAAGGCAACACCTGCAACACTCATTTTAAATATGCATACAAAAACAAGGTTGAGGATGATATTGATAAGACCTGATATTGATAAGTATTTAAGTGGTCGCTTGGTATCCCCTGAGGCACTCAGAACGGCATTACCAAAATTGTATATAGCCAGTGCAGGCATGCCCAGGAAATAGATCCTTATATATAATGAAGCACCGTCAATAAGGTTCTCTTTTGTATTTAGGATCTCCAGAACAGGTCTGCCAAATACTTCACCGATGAATAATAAGACAAACCCTGCAATAAGGCATAAAATAGCGCCTGTGTGAACAGTCTTTCTGACCATCTTGCGGTCACATGCTCCAATATACAGTGCTGTGAGGATATTAGCTGCAGATGCAAAACCTATTATGACTGTTGTGAACAGAGCTACCAGAGTTGCAGTAGAACCAACGCTTCCCAAGGCCTCCGGACCTGAAAAAGTTCCAACTACAGCGATATCTGTCATGTTGAACAGTACCTGTAATATGTTGGATGCCATAAGAGGCAGGCTGAATAAAAATATATTTTTCCATAAAGACCCTGTGGTCAAAGTGATCTTGTTGTTCATGATAGATGATTCTTTCTAAAATTAGTCTGTGATTACACCAAAAAAGAATTCTAGCACCTCAATGCGTTATTTGACAATTGACAGCATTAAAGCGCTAGAACATGTAAATCACCTTTTTTCGAAATATTCTTCGGCAGCGTGGACTTCAGCAGAGGCAGCGAGGAAAGCTTCTGCTACCTTCGGATCGAAATGAGTGCCGGAATCTTCTTCTATGATGGACATAGCTTTTTCAAAAGAGAAAGCATCCTTGTATACTCTTTTTGAAACAAGAGCATCAAATACATCTGCGACGGCCATTATTCTGGCGGACAGCGGTATTTCTTCACCTTCAAGACCGTATGGATAGCCCTTTCCATTCCACTTTTCATGATGGTATGCAGCAATATTTTTGGCCTCGCACAGGAACTCTGAATTTGGAAGAGAAGAAATACAATGCTCAATAACCTCGGCGCCATAAGTTGTATGCTTTTTCATGATCTCAAATTCTTCGTCAGTAAGTTTTCCCGGTTTATTAAGAATTGTATCGGATATCTTGATCTTGCCGATATCATGCAGAGGGGCTGATTTTATTACATTGGAAATAAATGTATCGGTCAGCTGATCTGTGTAATAGCCCATTTTCTTCATCTGATTCATGGTGATGCCGGTATATATGGCAGTTTTTTTGATGTGGTCTCCAGTTGAAGCGTCTCTGTTTTCTACAAGGTCTGCCAGAACCATGATCAGTTTGGTCTGTACTTCATCAAGATCTTTGGAACGTTGCAGCATCTGCGAGTAATTGATCCTGTTCTCTTCAATTGTCTTAAGAAAAGTGTGGTATAGATTTTCCAACTCGTCACCGGTATGTATATCCAGACTTCGCAGGTTTTCAACGTTTTCCTCTCTACTGGCTTCATCAGAATAATCAAACATGTTGGCAGTCTTGACCATAGTGTTGATCGGATATATGAGGTGATACTTTGAAAACCATAGTCCGGCGGATATAGTGGTGATCATGAATCCGGCGCATAGGGACAATAGCTGTAGCAAAAAGCTTTTCTCATAGGATTCATAATCATTCATAGATATGTCTACACCTGCGTAGCATACACAGACTCCGTTTTCATCATATACCGGGCAAAAAGAGGTCAAATAGTAGCCTATATTTTCATCATCAGTAATAAATGGTTCAATAGTTTCACCTTTTTTTAACTGATCTACATAGGGCAGGACTGACTTATCAAAGTCTAAGTGAGTTCCATATTCCGCGGCTTTCAGTTCCTCAGAATCCAAGTCAAATATAACTGTATATCCATCATCATTAACTTTATATATAAATATATTTTTAATATTTTTTGAGACAAGTCTTATGTTATACAACATGCCTTCAGTTTTGGAGTAACCGAAGGCAGCGCGACCGTTTTGTATATAGTCATTTACTCTGCCAGGCTCAATGGCACTAGATACAAGCCGGGATACGCCAATGGATTCTTCCTTAAACTCTTTTTCCATATATTTAGCAAACAGCATACGACTCATGATTGAAATTGTTATTGTGATAGCAAGGCATGCAACAGTCAGAGAGATTGACAGCTTGGTTTGTACAGAAACCCGTCTGACATCAGTTCCGCTGTGCTTGACCTGCCAGTCTGAAAGAGGCGTCTGAACCCATCCGATGTTTCTTAGCATAACCTTGCCTTTGGAAGGTATCAGCGAAAGAAAGATCAGACTGATGATGATACATATGGTTTTATCAACCAGATGAATAAAGAGATTGACGATAAAGTGAGCCAGGTAAAAACTGAATCCGGCATTGTCCATTAAATAGATGACCAACTGATCAATCAGGCCCTTTCCATGTGGATAGCCTCTGTCCTGTATGTATGTCAGCAGAGTTCCCAAAGCACTGCTGAAAAGGGATATCATTATCAGATATTGCGCCATCAGAAAGGTAAAAGAAGCCTTTTTTTCTCGATATAGCTCGTAAAAATGTGTAGTGATGAAAGCAATAAATAAATTAATAAGGACATAATATACAGAAGGCGGATCAGTAAAAAAGGTTATGACATTAGTGATCAGCGCAACAAAAAATCCTGGGAAATAGCCTGCTATCAATGCCACTATCATTGTACCTATGGTATCGAAGTAGAACAGTTTTCCAAGACAAGTATTGGCAAAAGTCTTGAATAAAAGGTTAAGACAAATGCCAAATATAAGAAAAAGTATGAAGTTGATCCATTTTTTAGTGTTACTGATTTTGAAATGCATGTTATATCCTTGATTTATGTATTTTAAAATAAAAACTCAAAAATATTAAAATTCGCAATAAGTGTGGCGTTATATTTGTAATCAGAGCAACCTATCAATATTTTACTACACAAGCATACGAATATTCATAAAACGATATAAAATAATCATTAAATATTTCGATAAATAAAAAGAGAATAAAATATTCGTAATTTAGTTTATTGAAAAATAATAAATTATCAAAAATACTGGTTTTATTGCCATGCAAGTCAGAAGACATAAGTTATCAGGTTATATCATCTTGTTTACGATAAAACGAATTAGTATAATGGGAATAAAGTAATATGATGGTTATTATGACCTTTGAATGTTCGCGCATGGATGGATCGCTGAATGAAAAATCATAAAAAGCTGCTGAATGTAATTTCTAAGTTAATGATCTTTGTGATTTTATCAGTGCTACCTCTTTGCGCCTTTTTTACGCCTCTGAGTGCCAAGGCTGAAGAAGGCAACACTGAAGGGAAGAGAGTACTTCGAGTTGGATGCTTCAAAGATATGCCATATATGATGGATACTGATCCTGAGACTGGAAGACTTAGCGGATATGGATATGAATATCTTCAGACCATTGCAGCCTATACCGGATGGGATTACGAATATGTTTCCGGTGAATGGAACGAGCTGTGGCAGATGCTTTTAAACGGAGAAATAGATATTTTAGAGGATGTCTCTTACACAGAGGAAAGAGCCAGCCAGATACTGTATTCTTCAAGACCAATAGGTAGTGAAGTGTATAGATTGTATGTAAACGGAATGTATTCTGATATCGATAGCAGTAATTACAGGGATACTCTAAAAGGTACAACGGTTGGCGTTACTAAAGGTACCCTGCAGGAAGATCTGTTTATCAAGTGGGTAGAGGATAATGATATAGGCTGTGAGGTAGTAGGCTATTTATCCGATGAGATAAGAAACAAAGATCTTGAGGAAGGTAAGATTGATGGTGCAGTAGAATTGGATGCATCTTCCAATCTTCTTTGGGAGCCGGTAGTAGAAATCGGCAGGAGTGATTACTATATTGCAATGCCACTTGGTGATGAAGAGCTTATGGAAGAACTTAATTCAGCACTTGATAAAATATATTCGATCACTCCAAATTATGGAGAGCAGCTGCAGTATAAATATTTGATGAAAGATTTCAGCAGTAAGAGGCTTACTGAAATAGAACAGGATTGGTTAGATGAGCATAATCAGATTGTGATCGGATTGTTTGGAAACCGGAGAAATCCTACAGCCGACATAATTGAAAAAATCATGACTGAAATGCTATATAAGCTTGGGCTTGATGATCTGTCCTTTAGTTTCCAATGGTATGATGACTATTATCAAATGAATGCAGACCTACAAAATGGGCATTTGGATGCTATCTATCCATTTATAGGAGATGAGTACCTTGGTGAGAAAGATGATATCAGTTGCGTTACCAATATTGAACCTGTTGTCATTTCGAAGATAGCATTAGAAAAAAACATGTCAAAATATCCTGAGAAAATAGGCTTATTGGAACATGAAATGTTGGATTATTACATAGATATATTGTTTCCTAACGTAGAGTGCGTGGTCTATAAATATGAGGATGATCTGTTAAAAGCCATATCTAATGGGGACGTTGATGTTGCCTATTCAGAGGCAATCAAGTCACACAGTATCTATGGTAATAGCAGCAATTACTATGCAGGAATTGTCTTTGAAGATGCCTATATATATAGTAAATGCTTAGGTGTAAAACGAGGAAATGGAGGATTATTTACACTCCTTAGACGAGGCGCGACTATCATTGGTGAGGACTATATCACATCTGTCATAAATGAGCATAACCGTATTGAAATAAGATTTTCCTGGGAGGATTTCTTTAGAACCTATAGTCTTCAGATCCTTATAGGCCTTATCATAATTGCAGCTATTGCAATATTTATAATAGTATTGTTTAGCATGAAAAGGCAGAGAAAGCTCCTGGTGTTATCCAGGACTGATAGTCTTACTCAGCTTCTAAATCGAAGTGGAGAACTTTTGATCAGAGAAAAGATGAGACAAAATGTTGAAGGAATGTTGTGCCTCTTGGATGTTGATAAATTTAAGTATTTCAATGATTCTTATGGACATGATGCAGGAGACAAGGTCCTTATAGAGGTTGCCAGTGCTCTTAGAAGAGTGTTTAGAACAGATGATATTGTCCTAAGACTGGGCGGTGACGAGTATGCTATATATGCGCCAAAAGTTGTTGATAAGGCGATGGCAGAGTCCATCATGGATAGACTCTTACAAGAGATTGAATCAATAGATATACCTGAGATACAAGGAAGTTCAATAAATATAAGCGTTGGAGTAGCTTTTTTCCATAATGGTATAAATGCAGATTTTGAATCACTATACAAAAAAGCTGATACTGCCTGCTATATAAGCAAAGAAAAAATTGGCAGCTGCGTATCCTATGCATGAAAAAAGAGTCACTGGGGACGTATCAAAATGACTCATTGTGCACAATGAGTCATTTTGATACGTCCCCGGTGACTCTTTTTTTATTTAAAAGCTAATTGAGCAAAATTGTAGAATCCCAAATACCAGATGCGGAAATCGTGACCGCCATCAAGCTCCTGCCATGTGAAGTTCTCGCCTTCAACAAACTGGTCGCACAAGGCTGGAAGAGTTTTGGCTGCTGTAGATGAGCTCTGGTAAGCTATATTATCCTGAAGACCGCATATGTTGTAGAAATAATAAATCGGATACTGGTTGTCTTTCAGGATAGATGCTGTCTGAGAAGCAGTGTTGCTTGTAGGGGCAGCAGAGAAGGCTCCAAAGTAACCAAACATATCAACACATTCTCCGATACCTATGTTGATGGTCTGCATACCACCCATTGAAAGTCCGGCAATTGCGCGGTGTTCTCTGGCAGCAGACAGGTCATAACCCTCGCTGTAATCTGCGTAAGTGCTGTAGTGAGAGTCAATGTATGGTATCAGATCATTTCTGAGTTCCTGACCAAACAGGTAAAAAGACTCTATTCCTGAACCTTCTTCACCGCCGAGCTTGCAGGCCTTTCCATTAGGCGTGACTACTATAAATGAATCAATGTCTCCGTAGTATGACAAATTATCCATTATAGCCTTGACTCTTGAAGTACTCTTATTCATTCCCCATTCATCTTCATTGCCGCCAATACCATGCATGAGGATAAGGACATTGTATTGCTTGTCCTCACTATAGCCTGCAGGCAGGTATATATTGGCTTCTTTTGTGATCTCACTTCCATCTCCGGCATAGTCGTGGCTTGGATAAGATATGCGTTCAATAGTGCCTGATCCTTCACCTGTTCTGAGAGCAGTGTATTTAGGAGGCACCATTTCACCAATTTCTGCTGTAGCTTCCCTTACATCCTCTTTTCCACCATTGTCAGAAGCGGCATCAGTTGCATCCTCGGTATAGGAATGCTCTTGAGCAATTGCTTCTGAAATTCCGTCATTGCTTTCTTTTTCAGTTGGAGCTGAACTTGCATTCTCCAAGGATATATTTTCTGATATACCATTAGTACTGTTGACTGCAGATACCTCGTTGATCTCTGCACATCCCGACATTATTAGACTTGTAGCTATTATTCCCATAAGTATTCTTTTTTTCACCAATCTACCTCCGTATTTGATCTATATAAAAGAGTAGGGCTTTACCGGTATAAATACTTATCAGATTATGACGAATTAGCATCACTTATTGCTAAAAAGTTAGAGTTTATTTGACGTTTGATTGCGTATAAAATAGTGTAGGAAGTGAAAAAATGATTTGGGAGGGAAGTTACTGATGATAACTTATAAGTGCAAGAATTGTGGAGCACAGTTAAAAGTTTCTGACGCAGGTGGTTTTACCTGTCCTTTTTGCGGCAGCAGGGCTTTCATGTCTGATTCAGAATTAAGGGGAAATGATGAGTTTCGCAAGAAGATCCTTTCTTTTTACATGGCAAGAGCAATAGAAAAAGAAAACGATTATTCCGGTGATGATCTGTGGGAAGAAAACGGAACAGCCACATTTACCATGGATAACGGGGGTCCCCTGTCAATTGCCTACATGGACAAGTATTCTTATCCTGGAATGGATTGCTATCTTGCAAGAAAAAATATTGTCTATATATTTGAAAAAAACGAAGATGCGGATTTGTTTATGAAAGGTTTGCTGAGTCTGACTTTTCCGGAAGCAGATATGAAACTGGACAGATGCTTTCCAATATTGACTCAGAGAGTTCGCATCGCAGGCGGCAAAGAGGCACTTATATTTGTTCGTAAGCCATACTTTTATCCCGTGGAGATTCTGGCACCATTGGCACCTGAGCATCTGGCATGGGTAATATCACGTATGGAAAATATTTGCTGTGCTTTGGAATATTCAGGGATTTCCCATGGAGATCTCAGCCCGTCCAGCATATTTGTTAACCCTGTCACCCATGAGGGCATGCTTTTTGGCGATTACAGAAACGTAAGAAATACCAGACCCGATAAGGATCTGATGCAGATCAGGCAGACCGCGGTAAAGATAATGGAAAAAGGCATAGAACCGGCAGAACTTACGGCTTTCCTTGATTCAAAGCCGAGAAAAGATGCATATGAAGATTTTGAATACTGGGATAGTGTGATAGAAAAAGGCTTTGGCGGCCATAGATTCGTACAATTCTGATCTGCCAGCCGGATTCACAGGATTTAATTTTGTCACTGCGTGACGTTAAATATATTTATGAAAAATTGAGGAAAAGAGGAAATTGTTATGGGATACGGAAGTTATTCAGCTTCAGATTGGGCAAAACTTAAGAACAGCAGACAACTGACTAAGGATAAGAGTGTAGAAGAGGTATTTACAAAGAGAAGTTGTGATCCAAAATATGATCCAAGGTACATTGGCACAAGAGAATGTTTTGATTCTACAGATCATCCAAATACTACGCCTATTGTTGTAGGCCTTGATGTTACAGGTTCTATGGGATATCTGGCAGTAGAAGTGGCAACAGGAGCGCTTAATGAGCTTATAACTAAACTTTATTCAACAGGAGCAGTAGAAGATCCGGCGCTTATGTGTGCTGCATATGGAGACTACGCAGATGCATCACCTCTGCAGGTAACACAGTTTGAATCTGACATTCGTATAGCACAGCAGCTTTTAGATCTGTATTTTGAAAACAGAGGTAACGGAGAAGTTGCAACTACTTGTCTGTGGGAGTTCCTTGCTCATCATACTAATATTGATGCCATCAATAAGAGAAATGAAAAAGGATTTTTATTTACGATAGGTGATAGAGCTAATATTCGTAAAACATACGTAGATAGCACAATTGAAAGAGTTATTGGTGATAATACTGCATATGGAACAGCAGAAGCGGTTTTGGCGGATGTAAAAGAGATATTTAATGTGTTCCACATCATGATTGACGGTGGAAATATGGAAAATCAGGCTCTTTTACAGGGGCATACTATGGTCATTGGACGTGAGCAGATTGGCAGCATTCCAGAGATCATTATCAGTGCAATACAGATGCAAAAAGGTAAAAAGCTTGATGAAGTGTTAGAACAGTGGGATAGCCTTGAGAGACCAGCTATCAGTTCTGCGCTGTCACAGCTGAGTTTTGCTGATAACGGAATCAGTTTATGAAAAGCATTGCTATAATTGGAAAAAACTTTGGTGATGAAGGAAAGGGGCTTGCCTGTGCTTTTTTTGCAAAAAATGGTGGAAAAACGCTTATTATCAAGCACAATGGCGGTGGACAGGCAGGCCATACCGTGGAAGATGAAAAAGGCAGACGCTTTATCCATCATCAGATAGGATCAGGAGCAGAGTATGGTGCAGATACTCTGCTGTCTGACACTTTTTTGGCTGATCTGTATCAACTGGGCAATGAACTGCAGGAGTTTAAACGGATATATGGATTTGCGCCTAGGATATATGCTGAAAAGGGTACGAGGATCACGATAATTGACGATGTTCTCCGGAATATGTTCATTGAATCCTCCAGAGGCGCAGGTCGCCATGGCAGCTGTGGCATGGGGATAAATGAGTGTGTCAACAGACTGGAAAGTGGATATTCGCTGACCATCAAGGATGTGCAGGATAGATCATCAGAGGAGCTCATAGGGATTCTTCAGGATTTCAGGAAGAATTATGGGCAAAAAAATATTGATGAAATAAAGCGGGAGTTTGTGCAAAATAATCCCGGCATGGAACCTGAGTATTATGAAATGCTCACAAATAGTGATGTCCTTGAGAATTTTGTAGAGTGCATCAAAGAAAATGTGAAATTGATCACGCTTGTGGATGTTAGTGAAGAATATCTGACAGCTTATGATCAGGTCATCTTTGAAACCGGACAGGGACTATTATTAGACAATGACTACAAGCCTTATGCACCTTTTTTGACACCGTCTAAAACAGGACTGTGGAATATAGCCCGTTTTCTTGATAACAGGAAGCTGCCTCTGGATGAGGTAGTCTACGTCACAAGGTCCTATGTCACAAGGCATGGCAATGGCCCACTGCCTCATGAGTGCAATGTTTCAGAGATACCTGGAATATCCAAGGATCTGACCAATATTGACAATCAGTGGCAGGGTAGCATCCGATATGCCAGACATGGCAGCATCAATGATTTTGTCACACCTCTAAATGATGATGTGGCAGCAGTCAATCAGTTTAAGAGCATAAAAAGCACCAGAATTTCACTTCTGATCACACATCTTAATGAAACAGATGACAAGATTTATTTTGCTGATCAGGAGATACCTTTTGACAGCTTGAAAGCCATGATATTAAAGGAATTTGATTTTTACAAAATATATGGATCACGCAACCGGTATTCATTTACCTGAGCTTATACCATTTTGACCCCAGGGGACGGGGACAAGGGGACATTTTGACCAATGGTCAATATGACCCTAGGGGACGGGGTTAAGGGGTCATTTTTACATATTTCATCAATTTAAACAAACCTATATGACATAGGTGTCAAATAAGCTGAGTTGAGGATCTATATATGACTTCATTTCTACATCATGGATCACATCATTTTCCTTGTAATCACCAATAAGAAAATGCGAGTTTGGATTATGGAGTTTCATATTTCTTTTAACAGCGTCAATATCATTATTGGCGTAGCAGTATCTACATAGATGACCGCAACTATCATAAGCACCGATATCACCAGAAAGGTAACAGGCACATTCTGATCTTGCCGGTTTCCTTTTTGGTAAAAGTAGTTTTTTACCTATTGCTTTTTCATAAGTTGAGATAGTCATGCATCCACTGCAATCTGCGCCATATTCAGATAGAAACTGCCCCTCTCCGCAGGGTTTGACAACCATATCATGTGATGTTGCAATTTTTATCAGCTCTTTTCCAAGAAAAATCTGATCTTCCATGGATACGGCCCGGGCTTGAGGGAAATTTCTTTTTACTTTTTCATATAAATCAATAAAACTGATAACGACTGTTTGAGTGTAGCCTTGCAGAGCAGAAGCCATCTGCTCGAAAGCTTTTATATGATACTGGATCGTGTACCTGTCATTTATCAGAATCGGATCGTAGCGCCAGCCAATACAGTTAATTCCAACCATTTTTGAAAGAACTTTAAAATCTGAGAGAATCTTGTGTTTGTCGGGTACAGCAGGTTCAATGTCCCGTCCATAGGGCGTAATTGTAACAAACCAGTACTGTCCATAGCCTTTTAGCAGATCCATATATTGGAAAAAAGGAGCCGGATTTTTGGAACAAAACCCTATAACATCCACAGTCTCAGGGCTTAATTTATATCTACTTACCTGCTCAGGATTAAAAGGATTTCTCACGCATACTATGCCTTCGATAAGCCTATTTGCAAGCCATTTAGGATAAAAAGCCGGAATATCAGTTCTTTGTCCTGTATTTATGATCATATGTAATACCTATAATACTTTCTAAAAGGACCTGTTGTCTTAGTCTACCAGGGCTATTTTCCAATTACGAAAAAATATCTTTCAAAACTAGAAAATTGGTGTATTAATATACTTAGCCCTTTTTCTTAGAATCAGTATATAGAAAAAAGATTTGTTGTGAAAGGGTTTAAAAATGGAAAAAGAAAATACTGGAGCCGAGAGGACTGCGGTAAAAAAAGTACATAAATATCTGAAGAACAAGATCTAGATGAAAGGCAAAGGTACTGTAATGAAATCAATTCTGATAAAAGATACGACAAGAGAAGAAAGGGAGCACATAGTTGCTGAATCAATTGGAGATATCAGCGGAGCCTGTGATGGATGCATGTCAGGGCTTGCCGACATGTATCAGGATTATATTGATGGTAAAAAAGAGATACGCGATATCAACATGGAATTCAGGGCGCATTACTTATCAGGCGATGAAGGCCCTGAAAAGACAGGATGCGCTTATATGTAAAAAATATTGCAACCCCTTTTACATGGTGCTATCATGAAAATGATTAAAAAATAAAGAAAGAGCGCTTTGCGTTTAGGTGAAGGAATGAGTATTAGATAATTTAGCTTGAGTGAACACGTTTGATTTATTTATAGCTGCTTATGCGGCTTGTTTGTGTACGCTTAATCTGGATTATCATGCATTTTCAGCCTAACTGTAGGGTAGGTCTATTTGTGTGAGTCTATTTTGCGTATGCAGAATAGGCTTATTTTTGTTTATCAGAAAAAACATTGAATAGATTCTTTTATGTAAAATAAGCAGCGGGACAGGAGAAGATATATGCTGCAGATTAAAAATTTAACTATTACACATCGCAAGGACCTGAGAATTATTTTGGAAAAATTCAATATGTCTTTAAAAGATGGAGACAAGGCTGTGATCATCGGAGAAGAGGGAAACGGCAAATCAACTCTGATGAAGTGGATTTATAATCCGGAACTGGCTGAAGAATATACGGAATGTGAAGGAGAACTGATAACAGCTGGAGAAGTGCTGGGATACCTTCCACAGGAATTACCTGATTGTGACAAGGAAAAAACAATTTATGAATACTTCTCGGAGGCTAAGTTCTTTTTTGACAAGGAGCCCAAAGAACTGTCAGAGCTGGCCAAGGAATTTAGGCTGCCGGCAGACTTTTTTTACAGCGATCAGAGCATGGGCAGCCTATCAGGTGGCGAGAAAGTAAAGGCACAGCTGCTAAGGATCCTAATTGATAAGCCGACAGTTCTTTTGCTTGACGAGCCATCAAATGACATTGATATCAGTACGCTGGAATTGCTTGAAAAGATTATTATTGACTGGGAGCATATAGTTCTTTTCATATCCCATGATGAGACACTTATAGAAAATACGGCTAATGTAGTAATCCATATTGAGCAGATCATGAGGAAGACCAAGAGCAGGTATACAATTGTCAGGGATAGCTATAAAAACTACATTGAGAAAAGAGCGGAGAATTTCGAAAAGCAGGAGCAGCTTGCCATTAATGATAAAAAAGAGAAAAAACGCCGTGATGAAAAGTTTGCAAGGGTATACAACAGTGTAGAACATGCTCTTTCCGGTGTTTCAAGACAGGCGCCGTCTGTTGGCAAGAACCTTAAAGACAAGATGCATACTGTCAAAGCTATGGGCAAGCGCTTTGCAAAAGAAGATGAGAAAATGACAAAGATGCCTGAGCAGGAGGAGGCAATTTTTTTTAAACTGGGTACTGAGAGTGCCAAGATGCCTGCAGGCAAGACAGTCATAGAGTTTACGCTTAATGAATTGAAAACGGTTGATGATTCCAGGATTCTGGCAAAAAATATTTTTCTAAGAGTCAGGGGACCTGAGAAAATCTGTATAGTTGGAGCTAATGGTGCCGGGAAAACAACGCTACTAAAAGAGATAGCGCAGGAGCTTCTTTCAAGAAATGATATAAAAGCTCAGTACATGCCGCAGGACTATGAGGAAATGCTTGATCTTGATGTGACGCCTGTGGAATACCTGGATGATACCGGAGAAAAGGAAGTACGTACACGCATCAGGACTTATCTTGGCTCCCTTAAATATACTGCGGATGAGATGGATCATCCAATAAGAGAACTATCAGGCGGACAGAAAGCCAAGGTGCTGCTTCTTAAGATGAGCCTCTCTGACGCAAATGTTCTCATTTTGGATGAACCTACGAGAAACTTTTCACCGCTTTCAGGACCTGTTATAAGAAAGATGATATCCAGTTTTCCTGGTGCTGTGATAAGCATATCTCATGACAGGAAATTTATTGATGAGGTTTGTACTACAGTATATACATTAACAGAAGAAGGACTTAAAAAATGACCCCTGGGGACGGGGGAGTGGACTATTTGATTCCCTCCCCCTCCTGGGTCATTTTGAAAGGAGTAATATATGAATTATTTTATTGAAGGTTTGCAGGGAAGTGGCAAAAGTACGCTTGTAAGAAAGTTTTCCGAGAAATATACTGATTATATGGCAATATGTGAGGGCGATTATTCACCGATAGAGCTTGCCTGGTGCGCTTATGTTGATAAAGCGACATATGAGGCGATTCTTGAAAAGTATAACACTATCAGAAGTGAAATTGAGAAAATGAGTTTTAAAGAAGATGACCATATGATCATCTGTTATACCAAGATTATTACCGATGTTCCGGGCTTTCATAAGGACCTTGAGCAGTATGAAATCTACAATGGTCGAGTTAGCAAGGCTCGTTTTAGAGAGATTGTCCTTAGAAGATTTCAAAACTGGTATGGGGATAAAAATATCTTTGAATGCTCTATCTTCCAGAATATTGTTGAAGATATGATATTGTTTCAGAACTGCAGCGACGAGGAAATCATCGATTTTTATAAGCAGGTAAAAGAGGCTCTTTCAGGAAAAAAATACCAGATACTCTATCTAAAAACTGACGATATACCATCAAACATTGATATTATAAGAAAAGAAAGATCTGATGATAAAGGAAATGAAATGTGGTTTCCTCTTATGATGCAGTATTTTGATAATTCACCATATGCGAAAGAAAAAGGCATATCAGGCTTAGCTGCACTACTTGAGCATTTTAAACGCAGGCAGGAACTGGAACTTAGAATCTGCAAAGAAATATTTGAAGGAAACTACAAAGTGCTATGTTCGAAGAACTATGATTTGTGATGGTCCTAGGGGACGTGGTTAGTGGACCATTTTTTGACCCCTTGACCCCGTCCCTTAGGGTCATTTTAAGAAAAGGAGAAAACATGAGAATAGCATGGTTTTGCATTCCAGCACACGGTCATACCAATCCGACACTGGGACTTGTCAGGGCATTAACTGACATTGGACATGAAATCTATTATTTTTCATTCGAAATGTTCAGGGAAAAAATAGAAAATGCCGGAGCTGTTTTTATTTCATGCGATGGATTTGATTTTGACATGGAAGATAAAGAAAACGCAGACCGGGTTGGCAAGGATCAGGCATTTGCGGTTGAACTTCTCGTATCATCAACGCTGGCATTGGACGAGATGGTTACAGCCAAGATCAATGAATTGCAGCCAGATATTATTGTGGCAGACTCCATTGCATATTGGGGGAAACTTGCTGCAATGAAGCACGGTATTCCATTTATCTCATCAACGACTACATTTGCATTTAATAGATATTCATCCAGGTATATGAAGCACGGTGTTGCAGAAACTCTGAAAATGCTGTTCTCCATGCCCAAAGTGAATAAGCAGATCAAAAGACTTCAGGAAAAAGGCTACCCTGTCAAAGGACTGCTGGATATTGTACAGAATGATAATGATACAAATACGATTGTGTATACTTCAAGATATTTTCAGCCATGCTCAGATACTTTCTCTGATAAGTACCATTTCATAGGCCCGTCAATACGTCCGATCAGAGATACTTTTGAAAAAAAGGCAGAGAAAACAATTTATATTTCTATGGGTACCGTAAATCAGAATAGAGAGTTTTACCGTAATTGCATCAAAGCTTTTGGCAAAACGGATTATCAGGTCATTATATCAATGGGAACAAATACTGATCATTTTGAGAAAGTGCCTGAGAATATTGAAATATATGAAAGCGTAGATCAGATGGCTGTTCTTTCTATTGCAGATGCTTTTATTACGCATTGCGGAATGAATTCAGCTTCAGAGGGGCTGTATTTTGGAGTCCCGCTTATATTATTCCCACAGACGCCGGAGCAGGATGCAGTGGCCAAAAGGACAGAAGAGCTTGGAGCCGGCATGAGGCTTTCATCAATAGATAAAGATACTGTTTTGGGTACTGTTTCACAGGTTCTTGGAGAAAAAAGTTTCAAACAATGTGCGGAAAAAGTATCTGAAAGCTTCAAGAATAGCGGCGGCATCGCAGAAGCAGTGAATTTTATTGAAGGCATCAGGTAAATAATATGAAAACATATGAATTTGGTAATGCAGATTCCAACATCATCCTGATCCAGCCAGTCGATGATCATGATCTTGAAGGAATTGAAAATGAGTTTGCAATGATCACTAATAGCTGCGATTTGAGCCTTCGCCTGATTGCAGTCAGTATCAATAATTGGAACAATGATCTTTCGCCCTGGGAAGCGCCGGCAGTATTTGGAAAAGAGAACTTTGGCGGCGATGCATCCAGGACTCTTGGCGAGCTTTTGAAGTTATGCGATGACAAGGGAAAAAAATATTACATTGGCGGTTATTCGTTGGCAGGACTTTTTGCTCTGTGGGCAGCTTATCAGACTGATATCTTTGACGGCGTTGCAGCAGCGTCACCTTCCATGTGGTTTCCGGGTTTTGATGATTATATGAAAAAGAATGAGATTAAAACGGATACTGTATACCTTAGCATCGGAGATAGGGAAGAAAAGGCACGTAATCCCGTTATGGCGACTGTAGGTGATAGAATACGTGAAGCTCACAGCTTGTTAAAAGAAAGAAATGTGAACTGCATTCTCGAATGGAACGAAGGCAATCATTTCAAAGACGCTGACATCAGAACTGCTAAGGCTTTTGCCTGGGCCCTGAACAGCAATGATTAGGTAATTGGCAAAAAAACTATTTTTGGAGGAAAAGAACTGTGAGCGTGATCCTGGCACCAGTTTCATTGAAAACGTTATATGATCTGATAGTGGTTTCACTAGTGCTGATTCCGGCTTCATACTGCTTGGGAGTTTTGATAGTTAGGATATTTGTAGATAATGATGACATCTATACAGATGGATGGCGATTTTTCTGGGCTCTTATTGTGGGTTTGATCTGTAAGTTCATGATATATGTTGTTTTGGGCGTGTATGGCATTATTGTGATCAAGGTGATCCAGGGGATTTTGTATTATGAGGATGTGGCGAATTTCCTGATCGTGGTGCCTCTTTTGCCTATTACTGTGGTTGGTGCAATTTGCTGGTACAAAAAATATAAAATAAAAAAGTTACAGAGGTCATACACTGTATCTGATTATGTTGCTGAGGTTAAAGAGCTAAAGGCGAGATATTCTCATGAAGTAAATGGGGAAAAAGCTATAGAACCTGTTGCATACATACGCATAGCAGTAGCAATTGGAGCAGATTGGCTTATTGCCAGATTTCACTTTAATTCTAGCCAAAGAAAGAATATCGTAGTTGAAGCGATTCCATTGCTGATGAAGGATTTAGAGAGTGATAAGCTATGCTACTGCAGATACTATGATGGCAGTGGTCAGTATTTGTACACGACTATTGACTATTGGGAGTACCTGGCAGAGTCAGAAACTATTGTTGTGAAGTTCAGTCATGAATCGAAGGCTAGGAAAATAAAGGTGATTGTTTGATAGATTTTGGATGAAAAGGGGATTAAGGATACAATATTATGATGGAGACAGAAAGATTATTTTTTAGGCATTGGACAACGGATGATAAAGATGAGCTCTTTCAGTTGGCAAAAGATCCGGAAATAGGTTGGAGATGTGGATGGCCTGCGCATAAGACAGTCGAGGATAGCATTAATACAATAAATAACGTCTTTACAGGAAAAGAGAATTATGCGATTTGTCTGAAGGCTGAAGATAAACCGATTGGATGCATTACTCTAATGTTTAATAAAGAAAATAAAGACGAGTGTGAACTTGGTTATTGGCTCGGCCGGGATTACTGGGGAAAGGGAATTATGCCAGAGGCTTGTAGAGAACTGATTCGACATGCATTTGAAGATTTGAAAGTTAGCAAGATATGGTGTTGTTATTATGAAGGCAACGAGCAGTCAAAGAAAGTACAGGAGAAACTTGGTTTCAAGTTCCAGAAAAAGAAAGAAAATGTGAGGGTGGCACTCCTAAATGAGGTGAGAAACGATTACGTTAACTTATTAACCAAAGAAGACTGGGAAAAGCAGACTGCTTAAGGATTTTTTGATGACAAGGCACTGATTCTGGAACTGTTGAATGTTATGTTTGCTGAACTTCCGGATAAGTAATATCGGAAAATAAAAGAGAGTGGAAAAGTTAGATTCGATAAAATAGAAGTATAGGATGAAAAGCTCGGTAGCCATATGGCAACTCAATTTAGCTACCGACTTTATGACAAGTAATACACTATAAAAAAAGAATATCGGTGACAATGAAAATGTAATATAATTACTTGTACATGATTAAGGCATGGCAATTATGACGTAGGATGGAAGGTTTTTAGATGGGAGAAGTACAGAACGATAATACTGTATATGTTTATGTGGACGAATCAGGAAGTATTACCAAAACAAATGTCAGTAATAACAGGTACTTTGTTATTGCCATGGTATTCACAGATAATCCAATAGCGATTAGGCGACTGTTTAAAAAGAAGATTTCACAGATGATAAAGAATAACAGCAAGAGGAAAGAGGAACTGATACTCAATAAGGAAATTAAAGGATCAGATCTTTCCGAAAAAGAGAAAATTAAAATTTATCATCATATTCTGGCACACGGTAGTGACAAGATTGAACTAGGAGTTATAGTTTTAGACAACAATTATACTAATGATAAGTTTATAGAAAACCATGCAAGAACGTTTAATTATATGGTTCAAGTTTATTTTGACAGTTGTTTTAGAAAGCATAGCAAATATATGACTGGTGCTGGAAATATAGATATTTTGCTTGATGAGCAAAATGTTGCTACCGGTGCTAAGTATGACCTAGAGGAATATCTAAATCAGCAACTTACTATAAAAAATCCTATCTGTGATAAGTTTTCTGCAAGTTATACAGATTCAAAGAATGAAAAACTTGTTCAACTAGCAGACTTTGTTGCAAACACCTTCTACAGAAATATAGAGAAGAAAGACAGAGATAGTGGTGAATCAGTAAAAGAGTGGATAAATACTCTGTGTGGGGAGGATATTTTTGATTTTTCTGAAGCACATGACATTAAGTTGAATATAAATTGAATTTTGACTTATTGCGATATAAGTGATAATATGTAACTAGCAAAGTAAATCGTTGTAAACCGCATGAGGATGTAAGGCAGATGTAAGCTGTCCGGTCCAGCGTTTTTGTTAGAAAGGCATTCCAGATATGGGATGTCCTTTTGTTGTATAAGGGAAATTTTACATAGGCCAGCAGAGGCCGGAGACGTCCGGTACTTACTGGTCTATTTTTATGCCCAAAATCAGGTGCACATGAAGATAAAGGCATAACGAAACTATCAATCATTTTTTTATCAGAGAAAGGAGAGTAGTCCGAAAACTTTAGAGGTTTCGGATGAAGGAAGGATTATGAAGATTCAGAATGGGAAGATGTAGTAGTACAGAGTAACATCATTATAAATACTTCTGATGCTTATAATGATTTTTCTGATGAGTATAAGAACGACTGAGCTGGAATAGTTATAGAATGTTAATACTTTTTTATAAATAGTTTGTTTCAATGACCTTCAGTATATATTATAATTTTGTTTACGACATGAGAATAAGACAATAAAGGTAAAGTCGGAGCAATCCGGTGACACAAAGCTATAGGGGCTCTGAAAAGAGTCAGCCAGTTGCATGAGATATGAAAGAGCACTGCTGGCTAGCGGTGCTTTTTCTAGTTTGAAGGAAAAGAGAGGGGAAATAATTTATGATGTTCAAAAAAACTGTTATTGGACTTGTAATTTGTGGGTTGTTATTTGCTCAAAGCTCACCGGTTGTTTCTAATGCAGCTGGATATGATCTGGCTCAAACACATGCTTTATTAGCTACTTCTGCAGCATCAGCGTCAACTGTAGGCCAAAAAAATGCACTTAGCAAAGCTAAGAGCTATTTAAAAATGATGGCTTTTTCTTATGAAGGGCTTATAGATCAGTTGATTTTTGAAGGCTATACAGAAGAAGAGGCCAAATATGGTGCAGATAATTGTGGAGCCGACTGGAACGCCCAGGCTTTGAAGAAAGCTAAAGACTATCTTAAGATGATGGCGTTTTCTGCAAAGGGATTACAGGAACAGCTAGAGTATGAAAAGTTTACAAAGGCTGAAGCTCAATATGGCGTAGAAAACTGTGGCGCTGATTGGAATGAACAGGCTAAGAAAAAAGCAGCAGATTATTTGAAACTGATGTCATTCTCGCGATCTGGTCTCATAGATCAACTGGTCTTTGAAGGGTTTACAGCTGAACAAGCTGAATACGGTGTTTCTCAAAACGGATTCTAATTACATATGATAAAAACTGTTAAGGGAGTGGAATACAATGAAAAAACTTTTTAAAAACGTCTTAATCATGATGTCAATCGCTGGAATGCTAGTAACAGGATTATTTATTAGTAATGATATGGTATTAGCCGCTAGCGGTGATGCTACAGTTTATATCACAAAAACAGGAGAATGCTATCATGCTGATGGTTGCTCGAGCCTTAGAAAGAGTAAAATAGCAACTACGCTTCAAAGTGCTGTTGACAAGGGATATAGAGCCTGTTCAAAGTGTCATCCTGGTTCTCTTGATGCTACAAGTAACGCTAATACGACAAACACAACGACTGTATCAAAATCTTCCGCTACAACGAATTCTACAGCATCAGCTTCAGCGGAAGTTGAAGCCCTTAAGAATTATGAGGGAAATAACAGTGAATTTAATGCATATTCCTACTACGTAAATAATGTTGATCTGCAGACTGCAATTGGAGCAGATGGAGATAAGCTCTTTAAGCATTATAATGAGTATGGAAAAGCTGAAGGTAGAAAAGCAAAATAAAGTTAATACTTCTATAATCAGATTTGAAGACTTAAAAACGCACACTCCTGTATGGAAGTGTGCGTTTTGGGTTATTGTTTTACTTAAGCGGTTTAATTAAGGGGTAAGCCGTTTACGTCTTTAAAACTTCCGCCGGCGATTCTGATAATGTCGACAATCCAGCCTATTCCAAACAGTCCCATAGTGAAAAGATATAGTACACCCATGCCTGCTTTTCCAACATAGAAATAGTGGCAGCCAAGATAACCAAGAAAGATACAAAGTACCATAGCTATAGTCTTGTTTTTTGATGATGTTGTAGGAATATATAGGTCATTTGCTGTAACCCATGTGTTGCCGCAGCTCTTGCATACACCAACAGTTTTGTGATAGCCTCGCGCACCTGTTGATTCGCGATTAAATGATATTTTACTGCTTCCGCAGTTCGGGCAACACACACTGGCAGCTCCTGAATTCGATCCGGTGTATTGATTGTTTTGTACAGTTCCATAATAATTGTTTATTATGTTCACCGGCTGCTTTGGCATTTCTGTGCCACAGAAACTGCAAAAGGAACCGTTCACTTCAGCGCCACAATTTGGACATTTCATTGATGTAATCTCCTAATACTTTATAAAGTCAATTATAACACGTCTAATCATCAATAATACATACAAATATTGCTTGTTTTCATAAAGCGGATAGCTTGACATTTAGATATGAAATGTTAATACTTAGTTACAGGTGAGTCCTACCTTAAGTGGAAACTATAACAGATAGTCCTCGCTGATAGCGTGGCTATAAAAAAGCTGTGTGTGTCAAAGCACACGGCTTTTTTTCTTGTGTAGCATCTTTTAATACCCCCCCTGCTCTGCAGGGTGACAACAGCTGCTTCAGCTTACAGTAAAAAAACTCCCGTGATAGAATTACTTACGGTTCGCCAACCAAAGTAAAATCACAGGAGGTAGTCCAAAATGGACATGAATAGTTTATCACACATTAAATTGGAGTGTAAGTATCACATTGTATTTGCACCAAAGTTCAGAAGGAAGGTCGCATATGGCCAGATAAAGCAGGACATAGCAAATATTCTCAGTACACTATGCAAGAGAAAAGGAGTGGAAATCATAGAAGCAGAGGTGTGCCCAGATCACATCCATATGTTGGTAAGGATACCACCGAGCATGAGTGTATCAAGTTTCGTATGATACTTAAAGGGGAAGAGCACCTTAATGATATTTGAGAGGCATGCGAATTTAAAGTACAAGTATTATTATCGGGAATGCTATTTGTTGAGGGGATATTTGAGATATTGGTAGGCAACTGGGTAGCAGTTCTGATCTGTTTTGGCTTGACATATATTATATTTTTACCGTCATTTTATATCTGGCTTAGAAATAAACTGGTTTTAATTGAATCTTAATTATTATTTAATGGTTATTCTTGTGGTTTTACTTCATAATGTAATTTGATACTGATAAATATGTACTAAAAGCAATTAGTGAATATGTAAAAGAGAGTCACTATATTGCAAATAAGCAGTATAGATAACTGAAATATAGACAAAAGGTTCCACCAAATGTAAATTGTTAAATTGTGTTATAGTTTTTTGCGATGGGAGGCTTTGCAACATGGAATTACATAGCATGATTTGTCCAAAGTGTGGAGGTCAGATATATTTTGAAGAAGAGCAGGAATCATGTTTTTGCTCTCATTGCGGAACTCAAATATATAAGAATAATCCTAATAAGAAATCATTCACATATAGAACTATTGATGACGCTAGAATAAAAGAAAGCGAAAATAATCGAGAAATTAGATTGAAAGAGCTTGAAAATGAGCAAAAAGAGAAGAAGTTTGAAAACAAATTTTTAGTGGGCATGTGGATTTTTCTCGGTTTTCTTATTGTTGCTGCGTGGACAGTCATTATAAAGACAGGTTTAGAAGATGAAAAAAAGGCCGAGCAGCTTGCAGAACAAGGTATGGTTAGTGCTGGATATTATGAGGATTACAGCGGTAAGAATTATAAATATGCTGTCTCTATCCTAGAAGGAAAAGGCTTTACAAATATAGAAGCAATTTCACTTGATGACGCAGATACGGAAAAGAAAGCCGGAGAAGTGGACTCAATATCTATAGCAGGAGATGTCCATTTTGGCTCAAAAGATTATTATGATCCTGGAGTGAAAGTAACTGTTTTCTACCACTAAGTTTATTTGATTTTTTGTGAATTAATAATTTCTGGACAATTAATCTGTAGGTAAGTAATTAACCTACAGATTATTTTATATCGATAGTAGTGGCTTACTCGAAAAAAGACTGTCCAAAGAAGGGTGAGAGGAAAAGCAAAGTAACGATAAACCCGTGTGCGTTAATCTTTCAAGTAAGATAGGAGGGCGGTCTTATGACTAAAGAAGAAATAGAGCAGATTTCAGCGCTGCGTAAGCAAGGACATGGATATTTCAGTATTTCTAAAGCAATGGGGATTAGCGTTAATACCATTAAATCTTATTGCAAAAGGCACGGTATGGGAGGTGTTCAGAAGCAGATAGCGGTTCTTCCAACTTATGAAAGGAAGTGTCTGTGTTGCGGAGCAGGAATTGTTCTGATCGAAGGAAGAAAGGAAAAGAAGTTCTGTTCAAGTAAGCATATGGCCTAGATAGGCTAATTGATATCATGAGTGAAAGTCTTCCAAATGAGCTAACCGACACATTGCAAAATGTTCAAAAGGCGAGTTTGGAGGCAAAAAAATACTCCCAAGCAGCAGTAGCAACAGCCGTGGCAGCAGCTTTCGGTGAAGGCTTTGCTCCTGTTCAGTTTTCAGATGCGGCTATGCTGATTCCTATACAGGTGACAATGATAGCTTCTATAACAACAATAATTGGAATGGAAGTAAATAAGAGCCTGATTACGGGGGTTGTATCTTCGACTATCGGTACTGCTGGAGCGACTGTTTTAGGTAAGACAATAGTATCAAATCTTATAAAGCTTATCCCTGGTGTTGGTACAGGAGTTGGTGGTGTTATTTCTGGTGCGACAGCAAGCTTGCTTACGACTGCACTTGGAGAGGCATATATTGCAATAATGGAAATAATCTATCAAGGAGATATGAAGGCTGAAGATTTGTACTCGGACGAAGGAATGAAGACAATGAGTAATATATTCAAGGCTGAGTTGAAGAAGGACAGAAAGAAATAATAAATATCAAAATGGGTGCATTTATCGAAAATACAGTAGTAATCCCCACCGATTTGAACTACGTTTTACTACGTTCGACGGAATCAATTTGCCGCGTTTTGCGTATTTTGAGATAATATGTAGCGAAAAAACTCGAAACGATATAGAATTATAAAGTCGGCAAAACGTGCCAAAATAGGGCATTGTTCGGCGATTTGAGATAGGAGTATAAACATGATAAGAATTTTATTCATCTGCCACGGCAGGATTTAATACCTATGCAAAGAATGGCGGAAATAAGCCATTTATGGGCAGAATAGTATCTGATTTACACCTTTTGAAGGTGAAACTATCCGATGAAAATAATGATACCGTGGTTATCTGCTATGCGTGGATGATCGCGGATTTTTTATAAATAGCAAAAACGGAAATACTATTATGATGATAGAAGACTAAGATTGGTGTGTAGCTACGAAATATCACAGAAAGGAGGAAACTGCGTATGGTCAGGGAGATGATCCAGAAAACATTGGATTAATAAGGCAAAAAGACCTGCAAAGATAAATATTTTTCAGGAGGAACACATCATGGTAAGTAATAAGTTAATATCTGAGGTGCTGGTAAATTGGGAACTTCAGGATGAGAAAGTATCGGATATCGTCTTTCCGGAAACCGGAGAGATCAGCGACTGCGCAAAGTATGTAGGAAGCAATATGGTGATTAAGTTTACGGCAAATCTTGGCTCGGTGAAGAAGGCAATAGAGATTTCAAGGGCACTCAACAATGTTGGGCTTACTGCTCCGTCGGTTATTCCGACTACAGACGGAAAAGAATATGTTACAGTCGGAGAACTCTACTTTACGCTTAGCCAAAAGGTTGAAGGCGAGAGAGTTATGGCAAGCGGACTTTATCTTGATGATTATAAAGATAAAGCACGTTTTATCGGGGAAATAGTAGGGCAGCTGGATCTTGCACTTGCTAAGATAGACACGATTGCGGATGAAGCGGACTTAGGAAAGAGTGTCAGGGAGTGGGCGGTCCCGGTCTTGAAGGGTAAAATCGATATGAATTCGGAAGATATGGAGAAATATGCAGCGCAGTTTTGTGATCTCTATAGGGATTTGCCGCGCCAGGTGATCCATAGGGATCCGAATCCAAGCAATATTATCCTGGCGAAGGACAAGTGGGGATTTATTGATTTTGAACTAAGCGAGGAAAATGCCCGGATATTTGATCCATGTTATGCGGCAACAGCCATACTTTCAGAGACTTTTGAAGCGGGGAACAAAGATAAGTTACTTACCTGGGTAGAAGTCATGAAAGAGATCATGTACGGATATGACAGTGTTGTAAAATTGACGGATGCGGAAAAGAAGGCTGTTCCATATATGATATTGGCAAATCAGTTTGTTTCCACAGCTTTCTTTGCAGGAAAAGATAAATACGAGGAACTGTACAGGATTAACAAGGCTATGACTGAATGGATTGGCAGGAATATGGAAAAACTCAGTATATCTTAAGTAGAAGTGTGAGCACTTTGCGTAATGCAAGGTGCTTTTTCTATGGATTGATCGACAAAAATTTTGGATTGCTGCATAAATTCTTCGATGCCCATCAAAAATCGTAAAAAACATCAAATTATATCAAGCTCATTAATCGAGAAATCCAGTAAAATAGAGGGTTTGAGACATGATAAGAATATACTCATTGTGTAAACAAAAGATATGTGTTATCATATACTCAATGAGAAAAACACTTCAGGGAGAAATGCTATGTCTGATGAATTGTTTAGTGTAAAAATGAAAGAATTAAGAGAATCCACCGGATTGAATCGTAAGGAGTTCTGCGAAAAGTTCGAGATTCCGTACAGGACTATGACTGAGTGGGAACTGGGCCACAGGAATGCTCCCCCGTATGTGCTCAGATTGCTTTCGTATTATGTCGAGATGCAGCATAAGCTTAATGAGAATGGCATCAGTGAGAAGTAATAGGGGGATGAATATGGCTAAAGAAAATGAAATTGTATTATTTGAAACCGAAGATGAAAAAGTAAAACTGTCTGTGCCGATTCAGGATGAAACGGTTTGGCTGACGCAGGATCAGATGAGTGAGTTATTTGATACAGCGAGATCCTCTATTGCGTATCACATTGGCCATATTTTTAAGGAAAAAGAATTGGAAAGAGATACTTCTGTCGAAATTTTCGACAGAAGTAAGAATTCGTCCAGACCACCGCAGTACTACAATCTCGACGTCATCATTTCCGTTGGCTACCGCGTCAAATCCCAGAGGGGTATCGAGTTCAGACGCTGGGCCAATAAGGTTTTGAAGGATTATATTATTAAGGGCTATGCAATAAATGACAAACGCCTTGAAGCCTTACAAAAGACTGTGGAAATCCAGGCCAAGATGCTGGCTGCGGCCATTGAAGGTGACTCTGATGAGGTATTAAAGGCGGTAAACCTGTATACTCAGGCTTTGACATTACTTGACCAATATGATCATCAGTCACTGGAGAAGCCTGAAGGTAACAAGCCTATATACAGGATAACTTATACCGACTGCCGCGCAATGGTTGATCGCATGGAAGATAGCTTCAAATCAGATGTCTTCGGAGTTGAGAAGGAACCGGGCAAGATTGAAGGTATTTTAGCCGCTGTATATCAGGATGTATTTGGAGGAGAAGTTTATCCTTCTTTGGAGGAGAAAGCAGCCAATCTTTTGTATTTCATGATAAAAGATCATCCTTTTGCGGATGGTTGCAAGCGAATCGCAGCTTCTTTATTCCTTGAATTTCTAAACAGAAATAATGCGCTATTCAGGGATGGACATAAGGTGATCAGTGAAGGTGCTCTTGTAGCTATCACTCTCATGATAGCCGAGTCTGACCCGAAGGAAAAAGACATCATGACGACTATGGTCATGAATCTTTTGAGTGTGGGGTAAGGGAGATTTTATATCACAGAATAACATACTATAGGGTGAAAAAATGATAGGTTTAGGAACAATAATTAATACGGTAGCAATTATCGTCGGAGGAATAATTGGTCATTTTACCGGAAAACTGTTTAAGCAGGAACAGCAGGCAGCACTTAATAAGGCATGTGGAATAAGTGTGCTGTTTATTGCCATAGCCGGAGCAATGCAGGGAATGCTGCATATTGATGCCGATGCCGTAGTCAGCGGAAAATCCATGCTGGTTGTACTTTGTCTTGCAATCGGTACGATCATAGGAGAATTGATCGGAATAGAAAAGGGATTTGAAAGATTTGGAGAATGGCTGAAAAAAAAGACGGGGAACAGTGGAGATAAGCAGTTTGTGAATGCATTCGTCACGGCTTCTCTGACAGTATGCATAGGAGCTATGGCTATTGTGGGAGCAATTCAGGATGGAATAACAGGTGATTACTCGACACTTGCTGTAAAAGCGGTACTCGATCTCATAATAATAGCGGTGATGACCTCTTCGCTTGGAAAGGGATGTGTTTTTTCAGCGATACCGGTTCTTGTATTTGAAGGAATTATAACGTTATTCGCCAGACTTGTTTCTCCCGTCATGACAGATATGGCAATAGCTTATCTTTCGTTAATCGGTTCTATTTTGATATTCTGTGTAGGTGTAAATCTTGTTTGGGGTAAGACTATACGAGTGGCCAATATGCTTCCGGCCGTGATTCTCGCGGTAATTGCAGCATATATACCATGGGCATTTTAAGAAAATCAAGTTTGTTCGGGTAATGCGATGGAGTATTATACCGGTAGTTAATCTTCCTATGGGGGTGCACCCCCCCCTTAGGAGTGCACCCCCTGGCAAAAACTCAGGACTTCACTACATAAAAAGGTAGATGTGCTAAGCCTTGATCAACTTAAAGATAATCTGGAACTGACGGATGAGATTTTAAAGGATGGAATCAGAATATATGGATAATACCAAAAACGATGAAAAGACTTTGCAAGATATATTGACATTGAATTACGGAATAGAATCCCCTTCTTTGGAATTCTTAAGAGAAGGCGGCACCACTACATATATTGTCAATGGAAGGTCTAAGTATCTGCTTAAGGTTATTGGATCGGCTTTTTCGGATACAGCAAGACAGTCTGCATCCATTATGAGATACCTGGAAGAAAACGGGTTCCCGGTACCTAAAATGATACTTACAAATAGCGGGGAAGCCTTCTTTGAAACTGAAATTGACGGGGAGAAGAAACTGATTGTTCTCATGGAATTCATCGCCGGGGATGAGCCGGAATTGGAAACGTGTCTGGCTGAAGTTGGAGCTATGGTTGGAAGATTTCATCAGCTTATGGGGAAATATCCTGATGAGATTGTCTTCCATGATAAAGAATACTTTATAGTTCGATATTTAGAGTTCCTTCGTAAAAAGAACTACCCGCGCATTAAAGAGTATGAGGAACTGGGAGAGTGTTTGTGGGATAAGGTTAAGAACCTCCCTCAGGGTAATTGCCACGGAGATCTGCACAGAGGTAACTTGTTGCAGAATGCGGATGGGAAGATTTATCTTGTTGATTTTGATACTGCTTGTTGT
>JAEEGF010618212.1_pt1 | contig 40515 bp, 33 predicted proteins | sample 9134171 | NCBI WGS metagenome assembly JAEEGF01 (sample SAMN16246542, study PRJNA631951) | gut metagenome | biome: gut microbiome; feature: rumen; material: AP-attached | host: Bos | place: Iran: Karaj | collected 2018-10 | reverse complement strand
ACTATTCGACGTATATCCGCTCTTCGACGTGAATATCGTGAAGGGCAAGGGTTGTAAGGTGTGGGACGACAAGGGTCAGGAGTATCTTGACCTCTATGGCGGACATGCCGTGATCAGCATCGGACACTCGCATCCGCACTATATAGAAAAGGTGACGGAGCAGTTGCAGAAGATTGGATTCTATTCCAACTCAGTCATCAACAAACTGCAGGTGGAGCTGGCAGAGCGTCTAGGCAAGATCTGCGGCTACGACGACTACCAGCTGTTCCTGATCAATTCAGGCGCAGAGGCGAACGAGAACGCCCTGAAGCTGGCCTCGTTTAAGACTGGTAAGACGCGTGTGCTCAGCTGCGAGAAGGCTTTCCACGGGCGCACGAGTCTGGCAGTAGAGGTGACGCACAATCCGAAGATTGTTGCCCCCATCAACGACAATCATCACGTTCGCTTCCTGCCACTGAACGATCTCGAACCCTGGGTTCGCGAGTTGTCCAAGGGTGGTGTGGCTGCCGTTATCCTCGAGTGCATCCAGGGTGTGGGCGGCATACAGATGGCTACGCCTGAGTTTGCCCAGGGACTGGCATACGCCTGCAAGCGCTACGGCGCTGTGCTGATCTGCGACGAAATCCAGTGCGGCTACGGCCGAAGCGGCAAGTTCTTCGCTCACCAGTGGCTGGGCATCAAGCCCGACATCATCACAGTGGCCAAGGGCATCGCCAACGGATTCCCTATGGGCGGCGTACTGATCTCACCAGAGTTTGAGCCTGTCTACGGACAGCTGGGAACCACCTTCGGAGGCAACCATCTGGCTTGTGCTGCAGCACTGGCTGTGCTCGATGTGTTCGAAGAGGAGAATCTGGTGGAGAATGCGCGCGTCATTGGCGACTACCTGATGGAAGGCATCAGGAACATCGGCAGCTCGCATATTAAAGAGGTGCGTGGCCGTGGACTGATGATCGGCATCGAACTGGATATGCCTCACAAGATGGTACGTAAGCCGCTCATCAAGCATGAGCACTGCTTTACGGGCTGCGCAGGGCAGGACATCCTGCGACTGTTGCCACCTCTGTGCCTGACAAAAGCGGAGGCCGATGACTTCATTGAGAGACTGATCAGAGTACAACCTGAAGAGGAGTAAGAAGTGAGGAGTGAGAAGTGAGGAGTGTGGAGTGAAAAGTGATAAATTATGAAAATATCGATTATAGGAGCAGGGGCCATGGGAGGCTCCACAGTAGAAGGCCTGATTAAAGGCAACACATTCAGAAACGAAGACATCACCGTGAGCGATCCCTCGCAAAGCGTAGTGGAGAAGTTTGCCAAGATGGGCGTAGCCGTGACAACAGACAACAAGTTGGCTGCAGATTGTGCCGACATCGTCTGTGTCGTCGTAAAGCCCTGGCTGGTAGAGCGCGTGCTGAAAGACATCAAGCCAGAGCTCAATCCCCAGAAGCAGATCCTGATTGTGATTGCAGCAGGGGTATCGTCAGCAAGCATTCAGGAATGGCTGGGCGAGAACTGCCCCCCGCTGTTCTTGGCAATACCCAACATCGCCATTGCCGAGATGGCATCGATGACGTTTATCGTGCCCGTCAATGCCTCGGAGGAGGAGACGCAGACGGTGGTTGGCATCTTCGACGAGATGGGTGACACCCTGATTACAGACGAGCAGCACCTGGCAGCAGGTACCACGCTCGCCTCGTGTGGTATCGCCTACGCCATGCGCTATATCCGTGCAGCAGCAGAGGGCGGCGTGGAGCTGGGCTTCAAGGCTGATGATGCCAAGAAGATCGTGATGCAGACCATGAAAGGAGCTGTAGAACTGCTCGAAGCCAGCGGTCTGCACCCAGAGGCTGCCATCGACCTGGTAACAACGCCTGGAGGCGTGACCATCAAGGGTCTCAACGAGATGGAGCATGCTGGCTTCACCTCGGCCGTCATCCGTGGACTGAAAGCAGGGCTGAAATGAGACACATGAGACAGTTGATCAAATTTTTGACAGAAGAACAAAAGGGACATAAAGGATTCGCTCTTTTTGTTCTTATGTACTTATGTCTAAATACTCTGACTGCATCAGCGGAGGAGACGCCCAATTCCCGTCAGGCTAAGCGTGTGTTTAATACTGCCTGGAATCACTTCTTCGGCCCTGAAGGCGTTACGTTCCATTACAAGATCGACATCCTGCACCTCTATAAGGAAGAAGGAACGTCGTGGAACAAAGGCGACAAAGCCAGGTCGGAGTACAAGAATTCAAAGATGTGGAACGACGGCACGACCAAATACATCGTCAGGGAAAAGAAAGGCTACGTGGAGGTACACGATCCCAAGGTGAACAAGGCTGACGAGAAACTGCAGATGTTTAAGTTTGACGCCGACAGTTACGAATACCACATCGCTCAAGACCCAGAGGGACTGAAGGTGACGCTGCTGGCTAAGCCCAAGACGAAGGTGAAGATGAAGAAGATCATCGCCCTGCTCGAGCCTGGCACCTACTATCCCAAGCGGCTGCGCATCAAGGTGAGCATCTTCTGGTGTACCATCACGTTCTCTAATTTCAAGGCTGGCGGTCTGAGCGACGATGTGTTCGCCTTCCCCAAGGAGAAATACAAGAGCTATCCGCTTAAGGACCTGAGATAAAGTGAAAAGTGAAGAGTGAGAAATGAAAAGTTAATATAATATGGACGAACAACTGAAGCAAATAGGCGAGCGTCTGCGCGGATTGCGCGACGTGCTCGACATTCCAGTGAGCGAGATGGCAGAAACCATCGGCATCTCATCGGAGAAGTATGAAAAGATTGAGGCTGGCGAAATGGACATCACCATCTCGAACCTGATGAAGATTGCCAGCAAATACGGTGTATCAACAGAAGAGCTGATCTTTGCTGAAGCCCCCCACATGAGATCTTACTATGTGACGCGTAAGGGGCAAGGCATGAGTATTGAGCGCACCAAGGCTTACAAATACCAGTCGCTGGTAGGCGGCTTCGTCAACCACAAGGCCAATGTGTTTATTGTGACCGTAGAGCCCAAGCCCGATGCTCATACGATCTACAAGAACACCCATCCTGGACAAGAGTTCAATCTTGTGCTTGAGGGTAAGATGGAGCTCTTCATTGGAGGCAAGACCATCATCCTCGAAGAGGGCGACTCCATCTATTTCGATTCCACCAAGCCCCACGGCATGTTGGCTGTTGGCGACAAACCCGTGAAATTCTTAGCATTTACAGTAGAATAAGACTTAACTATGATAGAGAGATTTTTGAAGCAGACCAAGTTCACGTCTGTTGAAGATTACAACAAGAACCTGGAGTTCATCATTCCCGAGAACTTCAATTTCGCCTACGATGTGATGGATGCGTGGGCTGAGGAGGCACCTGAGAAGCTCGCCCTCCTTTGGACAAACGATCAGGGAGAAGAAATCCGTACTACATACGGAGAGTTGAAAGAGCAAAGCGACCAGGCAGCCAGCTACCTGCAGTCACTCGGCATCGGCAAGAACGACCCCGTGATGCTGATCCTGAAGCGCCGCTATGAGTGGTGGGTAGTGATGCTCGCCCTCTGCAAGATTGGTGCCATCGTGATTCCTGCCACCCACATGTTGACGAAGAAAGACATTATCTATCGCAACACCCGTGCTTCTGTAAAAGCCATCATCTGTGTGGACGATGCATACGTAGTCAGTCAGATCCAGGCTGCCATGTCTGAAAGTCCCACCGTGAAGCAGTATATCACCATCACGGATCACGGCAAGCCCATCCCCGAAGGGTTCCATGACTGGCAGAGTGAGTGGAAGAATGCGCCCAAGTTTGTGCGTCCTGCCTTCGTGAACGACAACAACGACACGATGATCATGTATTTCACCAGTGGCACAAGCGGTGAGCCCAAGATGGTAGCTCACGACTATCTCTATGCAATGGGCCATTTGTCTACAGGTGTGTTCTGGCATAACCTCCATGAGGGGTCGCTTCATCTGACAGTAGCTGATACCGGATGGGGCAAGGCTGTATGGGGCAAGTTCTATGGCCAGTGGTTTGCTGGTGCCACAGTCTTTGTGTTCGACCATGAGAAGTTTAATGCAGACACCCTGTTGCGCCAGATTGAGAAATACAAGGTGACGAGCTTCTGTGCTCCTCCCACCATCTACCGCTTCATGATCCGTGAAGATCTGTCGAAATATGACCTTTCGAGTCTTGAGTACTGCTGTACGGCTGGTGAGGCTCTGAATCCCGCTGTCTTCGAGAAGTTCTACGAGAAGACCGGCATCAAGATGATGGAGGGCTTCGGACAGACAGAGACCACGATGACCCTTGGTACATTCCCCTGGATGGAGCCCAAACCAGGTAGCATGGGTATCCCCAATGCACAGTATGACATCGACCTGATTCGTGCCGACGGCACTCCCTGCGAGGATGGTGAGAAGGGCGAGATTGTGGTTCGTGTAGGCGACCGCAAGCCCATCGGACTCTTCAAGGAATACTATCGCGACCCAGAGCTGACACGCGAGGCTTGGCACGACGGACTCTACCACACTGGTGATATGGCCTGGCGCGATGAGGATGGCTACTACTGGTTTGAGGGGCGTATTGACGACGTGATCAAGTCGAGCGGTTATCGTATTGGTCCGTTTGAGGTTGAGAGTGCCCTGATGACGCACCCCGCCATCGTAGAGTGCGCCATTACGGGTGTGCCCGACGATATCCGTGGTATGGTGGTAAAGGCTACCATCGTACTCGGCAAGGAGTGGAAAGACAAGGCAGGCGATGAACTCGTCAAGGAACTGCAGCAACATGTGAAGAAGGTGACTGCGCCCTATAAGTATCCACGTATCATCGAGTTTGTCGATGAACTGCCGAAGACCATCAGCGGCAAGATCCGCCGTGTGGAGATTCGCAAGAAAGATGCGGAGAAGTGAGGAGTTAAGAGTTAAGAATTAAGAGTTAAGAATTAAGAATTAAGAGTTAAGAGTTGTGGCAGCGCATAATGAACTGGGGAAGTGGGGCGAGGAGCTCGCAGCTGAGTTTGTAGAGAAACAAGGCTATGAGATTCTGGAACGCGACTGGAAGTCAGGACACCACGACCTCGACATTATAGCCAAAGACGGGGGCTCCCTCGTGATCATCGAGGTGAAGACTCGTCGCAATAGGCTCTTCGGTAGCCCTGAGGAAGCCATCGACTATAAGAAGCGCCTCAGTCTGCTGTCTGCCATCAACCACTACGTGAAGTCGCACCACGTCAAATCACCCGTGCGCTTCGACGTCATCAGCATCGTCGGCACCATTGGTTCGACACCTGAGATAGATCATATCAAAGATGTTACACTGAATTAAGCGAAGAGTAAAAGTGAAAAGGATTGTTATTAAGGTAGGCTCAAACGTCCTGACGCGCAGCGACGGCAAACTCGATGTAACGCGGATGTCGGCACTCGTTGATCAGATTGCCTGGCTCAGGAAAAAGGATATCGAGGTCATCCTCGTATCATCAGGCGCCATGGCCTCTGGGCGTGGAGAGCTGAAAGTAGACCACTCGCTCGACTCCGTGGAGCAGCGCCAGTTGTTCTCTGCCGTTGGTCAGGTAAAGCTCGTTGGACTTTATTACGACCTGTTCCGCGAGTTCAATATTCATGTAGGGCAAGTGCTCACCATGAAGGAGAACTTCGAGCCAGGGGAACAGTATCGCAACCAGCGCGCCTGTATGACGGTGATGCTGGAGAACAACGTGCTGCCTATCGTGAATGAGAATGACACCGTCTCAGTGACAGAGCTGATGTTTACGGATAATGACGAGCTCTCAGGTCTCATCGCACAGATGATGCAGGCAGACACCCTGATCCTGCTTTCGAATATCGACGGCATCTACACCACCCACCCCGACGATCCTCAAGCGGAACTGATCTGGGAAGTAGCCCCCGGGCGCGATCTCAGCGAATATATCCAGCCAGAGAAGAGTGCCTTCGGGCGTGGCGGCATGCACTCCAAGTACACCACAGCGAGCAAGGTGTCGCAGGCAGGTATCCGTGTGATTATTGCCAATGGCGAGCGTGAGAATATCCTCCCCGACCTCATCGAGAACCTCGAAGCCACTCCCCACACAGAGTTTATCCCAAAGACTGAATAATATGCAACTGAAAGATACATTTGAGAAAGTAAAGCGCGCCAGCAAGAGTCTGGCCCTGCTGAGCGACGGGCAGCGCAACGACATCCTGAATGCCGTTGCCGATGCCATCATCAATAGTCAGGAGAGAATCCTTGAGGCCAATGCGCAGGATCTGGCCAAAATGTCAAAAGAGAATCCGCTGTACGACCGTCTGCAACTGACAGAGAGCCGTCTGGAAGGCATCGCTGCAGACATGCGCAACGTAGCCACACTGCCCTCACCCCTTGGACATATCACCAAGCAGAAGACGCTTCCCAACGGTCTGCGCCTTTGTCGCGTGAGTGTGCCTTTTGGTGTCATCGGCATGATTTATGAGGCTCGCCCTAACGTGACGTTCGACGTCTTCTCGCTCTGTTTCAAGAGTGGCAACGCCTGTGTGCTGAAAGGCGGTAAGGATGCTGATTGCAGCAATCGCGAGGAAGTGGCTCTGATACATGAGATACTCGAGAAGTTTGGTGTGTCGAAGGATGTCGTAGCACTGCTGCCCGCTACGCACGAGGCAACAGGAGAGATGCTGAATGCGGTGGGCTATGTAGACCTCTGCATCCCACGAGGAGGCCGTAAGCTCATCGACTTCGTGCGCGACACGGCTCGTATCCCTGTCATTGAGACGGGTGCAGGTGTGGTGAACACGTATTTCGACAAGGACGGTGATCTCGAGATGGGCAAGGCCATCATCAACAATGCCAAGACCCGCAGAGTCTCTGTCTGCAATGCGCTCGACTGTCTGCTCGTCCACCAAGACCGTCTGGGAGATCTCTACGACCTGGCATCGCCTATGGCCGAGAAAAGTGTCATCATCTACGCTGACGAGAAGGCTTATGCCGCCCTCGACGGAAAATATCCGCTCTTGGAGCATGCCACCGAGGAGAGCTTCGGCACGGAGTTTATGGATTATAAACTTGCCATCAAGACCGTTGCCTCACTCGATGAAGCACTCGACCATATCGATGAAAACGGCTCTGGCCACAGTGAGGCCATCATAACAAAGAACGAAGTAACAGCCCGCCAGTTCCAGGCTCATGTAGATGCTGCCTGTGTATATTGGAATGCACCAACATCATTCACCGATGGTGCACAGTTCGGACTTGGTGCAGAAATTGGTATTAGCACCCAGAAACTCGGTCCTCGCGGTCCGATGGCTTTGGAGGAAATATGTACCTACAAGTGGCTCATCGAGGGCGAAGGACAAACACGTCCTTAAAAGGTAAAAAGGTAAAAAGGTAAAAAAGTAAAAAAGTAAAAAAAGTAAAAAGGTAAAAAAGATATGAAAAGTTTTATTAACGTACAGGATATCGGCCCGTTGGAGAAGGCGATGGCCGAAGCATTTGAGATTAAGAACGAGCGTTTTAAGTATCAGCATCTGGGCAAGAACAAGACCCTCATGATGATCTTTTTCAATAACAGTCTGCGTACCCGTCTATCCACACAGAAGGCAGCTATGAACCTGGGCATGAACGTCATTGTGCTCGATGTGAATGCTGGTGCCTGGAAACTGGAGACTGAGCGCGGTGTTGTGATGGATGGCGACAAGAGCGAGCACCTGTTGGAGGCCATTCCGGTCATGGGCTGCTACTGCGACCTGATTGGTGTGCGCAGCTTTGCAGGACTTACCGACAGAGAGTACGACTACGCAGAAACCGTGCTGAATCAGTTTATCAAATACAGCGGACGCCCTGTCTTCGCTATGGAGACAGCCACCGTACATCCCCTGCAGGCTTTTGCAGACCTCATCACCATCGAGGAGCACAAGACGGTAGAACGCCCGAAAGTGGTTCTTACGTGGGCGCCCCATTGTCGCGCTTTGCCACAAGCAGTACCTAATTCGTTTGCCCAGTGGATGAACGCTGCCAATGTCGATCTGGTCATCACCCATCCCGAAGGCTATGAACTCGACCCGAAGTTCATTGGCAATGCCCGTGTGGAATACGATCAGAAGAAAGCTTTCGAAGGCGCTGACTTCATCTACGCCAAGAACTGGAGTAATCCTGGTGTGACGAACCCTGCCGACTATGGTAAGATCACCTCGAAGGATATGTCGTGGACGGTAGATACCGAACACATGTCATGGACCAACAACGGAAAGTTCCTCCACTGTCTGCCCGTGCGTCGTAATCTGATAGTAACCGACGATGTGATCGAATCGCCCAATAGTCTCGTTATTCCAGAAGCAGCTAATCGCGAGATCAGTTGTTCGGTAGTTATTAAACGAATGCTTGAAGCACTATAGACATGATTTCATTCGAATGCGACTATAATAACGGCGCTTGCCAGCAGGTGATCGACAATCTGGTAAAATATAATAGTGCCAAGCCCACCCCCTATGGCTTCGACGAGTTCTCCGAGCGTGCTAAAGAGCGGATCCGCGAGGCCTGCGGATTGCCCGATGCCCAGATTTTCTTCCTGACAGGAGGAACACAGACTAATGCCACGACCATCGACTCGATGCTCTATCAGTATGAGGGTGTCATCTGCGTAGGAACGGGCCATATCAACGTTCACGAAGCTGGTGCCGTGGAGTTTACGGAGCATAAGATCATCACCCTTCCTGACACAGCGGGAAAGATGGAGGCCAAGGTGCTCGACAAGTATCTCGACGACTATATGCACGACGGTAACAAAGATCATGCCGTGCATCCAGGACTTGTGTATATCACCTTCCCCACCGAGTTTGGCACGCTTTACTCCGCCAAGGAGCTCGATGACATCTACCAGACTTGCCAGCGTTACGAGATACCGCTCTATATCGATGGCGCACGCCTGGGCTATGGCCTGATGGCTGAGGGAAGCGACGTCACCCTCCCTTACCTCGCCCGTCACTGCGACGTGTTCTACATTGGCGGCACGAAGATTGGTGCGCTCTGTGGCGAGGCGGTGGTCTTCACTCATCAGAATGCCCACAAGCACTTCTTTTCCATCCAGAAGCAGCATGGAGCCGTCATTGCCAAAGGCGCCCTGATAGGACTGCAGTTCGAAGCGCTGTTTACAGACAATCTCTATTTCAAGCTCTCCGAGCACGCCATCAAGATGGCCATGCGGATGAAAGACATCTTTATCCGCAAAGGATATGAATTCTATGTGGATTCTCCTACCAACCAGCAATTCGTGCTCCTCGATAATGAACAGGCAGAGAAACTTGCGCGCGAGGTGGAATTCTCACACTTTGGACAGACAGACAGGCATCACACCATCTGTCGCTTTGTCACCAGCTGGGCCACTACGGAAGAGGAACTCGATGAACTGGAGCGAATAATTCAGACCCACAATTCATAGTTCTCCATGAGTGGACTCATAACGTTCGTATGCCGCCTCTATTTCCGGTCGCTTTCTTAAATTTGTATTTTTGCACCCAAAAAGCCACAATCGTTCATGTTTCCATTCAGATTAGGCAGTATTTTTCGACGGAGCCAGGCGCCAGAGCGCAGCGCCGCAGGAGCATGGGGAGCCGTCATCCTCATGGTCACTATTGCCGTCTGGTGCTTCTTCCAGTTCTGCTATCCTTATCATTTCTTCTTTCAGGAGCAGAACCAGTTGTTTCTTTGGTCATCCGACTATCTCTCCACCTATTTCGAGAAGCCTGGAGGACTGGCATTGCTCGTTGGCGACTTCCTGACGCAGTTCTACTATTATCTGTTCGCTGGTTCCACGATTCTCTCACTCGTTCTGTTTCTCACGAGCACCTTATTATATATATCGCTGAGAAACTTCAAGGTAAGCCGCCCCGTAGCCCTCTTGCTGGCATTGGCGGTCATGCTCTTTCTGGCCGTCTGTCATTTCAGCACCAGCTACCGCCTGTCATCCACCATCTCAATCTTAGGATGGATTTTGCTGCTCTGGATAGTTTCCATGATGAAAGGCTGGAAGCTTCGGGCTGTCATTCTCTGCTGTGGCCTGCTTCCTACCTGGCTGCTTTTCGGCGCGCCACAGATCAGGCACATCCAGAAACCCGATTTGATACTGGAGAAAGATTTCGCCATCGACTGCGAATATTACTTCGGCAATCATGACAAAGTCATCCAGGAAGTGGAGAACGCCACCGAATGGACGGATCAGATGCTCTTCTTCTACAACCTTGTGCAAGCGCAAAGAGGAGAACTGCCCGACCATCTGATGAAGTTCACGCAAAACATCCTGGGCACATTCTATAGGATCGGCCCCGAGACGCCCATGCTCACCATCCGCAATATGAACGAGCTCTATTGGGTCTTGGGCGACATGACCTTTACGGAACGAGCAGCCATGATGACAAACGTCTTCTCGCACAACAACAGGAATGTCCGCATGATACGTCGCCTGGCAGAGTGCAACTATGTCAGCGGCGATTCGCTCGCTGCCGAGAAATACCTGCGCATTCTCGACAAGACGCTCGTCTACGACAAATGGGCCATGAACGTACGCCAGCATGGAAAGCAGATCTACCGTGAGAAGATGCAGATGGTAAACCACCGCGACACCATCACCATTACCGACAACGCCCACTTCCTGATGATGCAGCTGCTCGATGCGAACCCTGGCAATATCGTTGCACTCGACTATATTCTCTGCAGCGACCTGTTGCTGAAAGACATCAGCAACTTCAAGCGCGACTACGACCGCTATTGCATCGATACAGGCAGCCCCCGACTGAAAACGCTCTATCAGCAGGCACTTTGCATCTGGCTCGCAGGCTCGGATGCCCCACAGGAGGACTGGGAGAAATACATCCAGCGCGCTGACGTTTTCCAGATGTTCCAGCAATATAACCAGCAGCGAGGCCATCCACGCTTCAAGGGTACCTACTGGTATTACTTCGATAAGATGAAGACCCCGGAAGTCAAATAGTTAATAATTATGATTAGAAAAAGCATCATACTTTTCACCTTTCTCCTTTCACTTTTCACTTCCTGTACCCCGACACCAACGGATGTCGCTGCGCAGGACGCACTGCCCCCTATCTATCCAGACTACTGCGACGTGACCATCCCTGAGAACATCGCACCGCTGAACTTCCTGATTCGCGAAGACTGCGAGGCTATCGAGGTGAAGGCTGGAGAACTGACACTAAATGCCAACGGCAACGAAGCCGTATTCGACATCGACGATTGGAAAGAGCTGATGCAACAGGCGGCCGACAAAGAGCTTGAAGTCACCGTCACGGCACGCGTTCGTGGCAGATGGATACAGTACAAGCCCTTCCACTGGCGCGTGGTGAGCGACAAGATCGACCCTTATCTCACCTATCGCCTCATCGAACCCGACTATGAGATCTGGAACAACATACAGATACAGCAGCGCTGCATAGAGAACTTCGACGTGAATGCCCTCGGGCACTATGAGCAGCTGGAGAATCGCTGCATGAACTGCCACACCTACGCAAGCCAGAATCCCGAACTCTCGATGATGTACGTCAGAGGCCCCGGTGGCGGAGCAATCCTGAATCGTAACGGCGAATTAAGCAAGCTGAACATTCCCGGAAGCGTCTATTTCGGATTCAGCCCCAGCGGGCGCTATATCACCTACTCTACCCAGAAGATTATACCTGCCTTCCACAGCGACCCCAGCAAGCGCCTGGAGGTCTACGACGCCACCTCGAATGTCTTCGTGGCCGATATGGAGCATCAGAGGATCATCTCCTCGCCCCTGCTGAGCGACAGCCTGAAGTTCGAGACCTTCCCCACCTTCTCGCCTGACGGCAAGTACATCTATTACTGCGCTGCCGACAGCGTCAGCCTGCCTACAGACATCAAGTCCCTGCAATATCGCCTCGTGCGCATTCCCTTCGATGAGACGACAGGCACCATCGGCACTCAGGTAGACACACTTTCTACTTCCGAATCATCCGTCTGTCACCCCCGCATCAGCCCCGATGGCCGTTTCCTGCTCTATACGATTGCAGATTATGGCACATTCCCCATCTGGCATCCCGAGGCAGACCTCCAGATGATGGATCTCGCGACAGGTGCCGTCGACTCCCTTCAGATCGTGAACAGCCAGAAAAGCGACACCTATCATTCCTGGAGCAGCAACTCCCGCTGGTTTGTCTTCGCCTCAAAGCGCGACGACGGTCTCTACGGCAAGCCCTACTTCTGCTATATCGACAAGGAAGGCAAGGCGCACAAGCCATTCTGCCTGCCACAGGAGCACCCCGCATTCTACGACAACAACCTGAAATCATTCAACGCCCCCGAGCTCGGCAAAGGCAAAGTGCCCTTCGATGTCAATGATGTGGCGAAGGCCATGAAACAGCCTTCTATAGAATTTACTTATCGTCCCTGAGACGACATGCTGACTTCCGTTTCCTATTTGTTGTCATTGGGGAACATGTCAATCTGTCACCTTGATCCTTAGGCCAAGAACCCGCAGGCCCTGGGTCTGGCACTGGGAAAACGCCCCGCACTGGGGTCTGTGTCTGACCTCAGAGAGGAGTTTATGGTCGCACTTTTACCTCGATGCGCTTATCTGACGATATTTCGCGGCCTGCTTCGTGGGCATCAAACTCGACCTTCGCCTTTGTGAAATCGGGGGTGTTGAAGGAGTAGACGCTCTCATCGTAGTACTCTTTCGGATGGCGCTGGGGGAGCATGAAGGGCTTTGAGAAACGCCCCTTGTTATCGATAGATGCCAGATAGAGGCGGCTGTAGAGTCCATCGTCCCTACGACTGGTAAAGACGATCCAGCGCGAGTTTGTCGTCCAGTTATGATAGCTGTCTGCCTTCGGGCTGTTGATCTCCTTCAGCTCGCGCGCCTCGCCAGTAGAGAGATCCAGTAGCCATTGCTCGCTCTCTTCGTGCCAGATAGAGAAGTAGCCGTAATCCATCAGGGTAAAAAGGATATACTTACCATCATAGCTGGGGCGCGGCCAGGTCAGGCTCTTGCCCATCGCTACGGCGTTAAAGATGGTGTCTACCCTTTCGCCATACGTCCCCGTCTCTGGATTGAAGGCGATCTTGCAGAGATTATATTGCTCGTCCTTATAATGCATCGGATAATCCTGCTGGCGACAGGTCATGTAGTAAAGCGTCTTGCCGTCAGGAGAGAATACGGGGGAATTCTCGCTCCAGTCTTTCGTGGAGAGCAGCGAGTCCTTGAGGATCTCATGGGTGGCGGGATCGTAGACGAACAGATCGCTCGAGAGGTCGAAGACTTCGATGCGCTCATTGGGCACGACGTGGAATCCCTGGCGCGTCTGATTCGTAGAGAAGGCGCAATACTTGCCGCTGGGATGCCAATAGGGATAAACCATCGAGCCTCCGAGCTGTTCGTTGCTGGCCTTCAGCCACTCTCGCTGCCCATCGATCTGGAACATCGTGGCCCCATGATCGCCACGCACATGGAATACGAAGCGCGAGGGATCGGTCTGATGGGCTGAATGGCAGTTGACACACATGCCTGGCACCTGCGTGTTCTCGATGATGGGATATTCGTCGAAGGTGGAAAGATCGCGCTGATAGAGTCCCATCTTGCTGAACACCTCATAGCCTGGAGCGATACGGCGATAGGTGAGTCCCCACTCGTCGAGGGCATAGGGACTGACATAGACCTTGAAGTCCTTGTATTGCTTCCAGTGCCCATCTTGTCTCATGCAGACCGTGAACGTGAGCTCTCCGCCCTTGTTCTGAAGCGTCAGCTGGTGCCAGTCGTCGATATCGAAATCAGCGACATCGCCCTGGGCATGCAGTTCTCCGCCCTTCGAGCCTTTCACGACCACATCGATACAGTCGATGCCATCGTCGGCGCCATTGAAATTCAGCGGTGCGATCTCTGCAGGAATCGTCACGCCCACATAGTCAGGATAAATATCGGGCAGCGTATCCTGCATCACGACATCCGTTGGTGTCGAGGTGCAGGAGGTGAAAAGTGAAAAGTGAAAGGTGAAAAGTATTCCCATCACTATCCCATTCATTTTCCCTCTCAAACCGATGCTTTTTCTAATCATAACTTTTCACTTTTCACTTCACCAAATAGTACCATACTGTATTTCTGAATCTAGCCAATTCGGGCGAATTCTTGTCTTTAGAGTAAACCCGCGCAAAGTCGATCATCTGCTGACGAATCAGTTGATTGACGAGACCCTGAGGGGGCTGCTGCTGTCGCTGCATAAAGGCGAAGGCAATGCCCTCCTGACAACTACGCGGATTATACGGCATCTTGCTCTGCACATACTGGGCGTAGTTCATGAAGCGCGGGATATCCCTGTCGAGCAGCGGAATCATCAGCAGATACTGCGTGGCCATCTGGTTCTGATGGTTGTGTATGAACAGTTGTCCGCAGATCTTATCGAGCTCGCGCTCGCTGAACAGGAGATCTTCCTGCAGGCGAGACCGTCGCAATGCGCCGTAAAGCGGATGCTCGTTGATGGCCTTCTCATTGCCCAGCATCTGGATGGTGCGCTGCGCCCAGGGGCGGTAGAAGACAGTCTTCTCCAACAGGCGCAGATACTTCTCTGCCACCTTGTACTGGCCATTGATCAGGTTGGTCTCAGCAAGACGCTTCACCACGCGCGCACTCTTATTGTAATTAGGTATGGCCTCCATCGCCTCGAAAGCAAAGCGCTGGGCCGTGTTGATCAGTCCGAGGTGGAAGTAGATCTCACCACTCAGCTGTGCCGTAGCGAAATTACGCTCAAACTTCGGCAGCAAGCCCTCTGTGCCATGCTGGTAGAAGTCGAAGGCGCGCTCGCCAAGCTGATCCGTCATGCCCAGGGCAAGATTGGTGGCACTGACGCTCATCGGCAAGTCGGGCATCTGTTTCTCGGCCTTGGCGATGATGCTGTTCCAATCACCAATGCGCACCAGATAGTCGTATTCGATGAGTTCGTACTTCTTCTTCTCAAAGCCCAAATCGACCAACCCGCCCATCAGCAGCATCATCACGACAGCCTCAGCCATTTCGACCTTCTGGCTTGCCTTCGGAAACAGGCGGACAAAATTCCCAATGACAAATATCACCACAGGAATAGCCATCAACATATAGGGCAACGTGACTGGGACCCGATAGTAGCTGATGCCGAGTATGACCCGCATCATCGGGAAGGGGAGCCACTGCGCGCTGAGCAGCATCAGCGCAAGGACATAGACGACTGCCAGCGGCATCAGGAACAGGGCTGGCAGAAGAGCCAGCGGCCCGATAAACCAGTAAAGCAGCGGCATTAGGACAAGGACCACCTGCAGCTTCCTCAAGGTCGCAGGCATATCATAGCCCCACGAACGGAAAAGACTGCCAAGGCCCCACACGGCAGCCAACGCCATCGCCAAGGCTACGACATAGGTCAGCATGACGTTCTCATCGCCCATGGCATACCACAGCATCGTGACTGGGATAAAACTCAGGGCATAATGACTCGCTGAGAACATCAGCCGCCACGTGAGCCGCTGCACCAGCATCAAAAGCAAAGCAATTATGACAGCACCAATCGTGACACCGTTATAGAACTGCACCAGGAACTCTGCCAGATACCTCGCCAGTCCGCCGGGCTCAGACATGCGCTCGCAGAAGTAGTCGCCGTCGAAAAGGAACATCTGCAACTGCTCCTGATAACTCAGCACAAAGGGGTAACGGAATCTCCAGAAAAGAAATACCACTACGCCAAAGACCAGCGTCAGCAACAGATGGGCATGTTTACTCAGGAATCTCTTCATTCGTATCGGCATTCATCGTTACAACACGGCCATCTGGGTATTTCCGCTTATATGTCAGGGGGAAGAGCTCGTTGAGGAACTCGCCAAAAACCTGACCATCGAGGCTTTTCGCCATCTGGCGTGAATAGTTCTTGTAAACCAGGTGGAAACTGTCGGCACGCTGCTGGAAATACTTTGCCTGCACGGTGTCGCCCTGCTGACGAAGTCCCGCAATGATCTTGCGCATTTTTGCCAGTTGGAGGTTATGCATCTCCGTGCGCACCTTCCACTGCTCGAGAGAATCGTTCTGGGGCGTTCCTACAGCATGGCTGACGGTATCGATGGTCACACGGATGGTGCCAGGCTCGCCTACGACGAGCAATGGCTGGAGGCCGAAGCGGAAGTGATAGTCGAGCAGTATCTGGTACATCTTCACAGAGTCGGGTGAGAAGTGGAACTTTCCGTCCTTAATCTCCATGCTGTCTACATACTCTGCTGTCTTAGGGCCTTTAATCGGAACCAAGAAAATACGCTTGCCCTCATACTGCTCACCATTGACAGTACCTTCGATATGGCATTTGCCATCGTTCTGCTGGCAGGCAGATAAGAGTAAAAAGGTAAAAAGGTAAAAAGGTAAAACCCTCATGCCTATCCTTTTCACTTGATACAATACTTCTCTAGTCTTCATATTTTGAATTTTTACATTTTTACATTATTACATTTTTACATTGACAATCGCCCTGCGTTTGTCGAACACCTGTCGATAAGCCTCGTGCGCATCAAACTGAACTTTTGTCTTCGTGAAATCAGGACAATTATAGGCATCCATCATCTCACGATAATACTTCTTGGGATGACGCTGAGGCAGGAGGAAGGGTTTGGAGACTCTGCCTCGCTCATCGATCGTGGCAAAATAGAGCTTGGTGTACATCCCATCCTCGCGCTTGGAGGCAAAGACAAACCAACGGCTATTCTCGCTCCAGTTATGGAAGCTATCGCTCTGATCGCTGTTCACTTCTTTGAGTTCACGCGTCGCACCAGTCTTCAGATCCATCAGCCACAGATCGGCATCGTTCTGAGAAACAGGGAAATTGCCTCGGCTGCTGACACAGTACATCAGCCATCGCCCATCGTAGGAGGGACGTGCCAATACATAGCTCTGATCCGTTGCGGGACCACTGAGAAGGGTATCAACCGTCTCGCCAAACTGACCTGTAGCTGCATCGAACGCAATACGGCAGAGCGAGCACTTCACCTTCTCGTATTCTGCTGGCACGCGACAAGGCTTTGACGTACTGTAGTAGAGCCACTTGCCGTCAGGAGAGAATGCAGGGAATATCTCCAGATCGTCTGTCTGCAGCAGCGGCGAGAGGATGAGCTCGTTAGTGCGGGTATCGAGCACTTCGACATTGCTAAAACTGTGATAGACCTCAATGCGCTGACCTGTCCCCGTAAAGAAGCTCTGATGCACAGAGTTCACGGCCAAAGCGACATAATCGCCTGCGGGGTGCCAATAGCTGTAGGAACCTGCAGCCTTCGTAGAGTCCGTCTTTGTCTCCACCCAAACCTGATGGCCGTCTTTCTGTATCATCGTTCCGCCGCCTTCGCCACGCATCTGAAGCGTCAGACGATTGGGATTCGTGCGGTTGGCTGTATGGCAATTGAAGCAGCGCCCAGGCACCACCGTCTCAGTCAAAATGGCATATTCATCGAAGGTGTGGATATCACGCTGATAGATGCCTATGTCGCCCCCCACCTCGTAGCCAGGCTTGATCCTGCGATAGGTGACGCCCCAATCATCGAGGGGGGCTTCACTGACAAAGACCTCAAAGTCGTTATACTGCCTCCAATGTCCATCCGTCTCGACACGAACCGTGAATGTAATCTTGCCACCACGGTTCTGCTCTGTCAATGCCCGCCAGTCGTCTATATCGAAGTCAGCCCAAGATCCTTCCGAGTGAATCTCGCCGCCCTTACTGCCAGAGGCAATAACATCCATACGGTCGAAATCCTCATTAACCATGTCAAAGTTCAGTGGGGCAATATCCGCAGGAATCGTCACACCGATATAGTCGGGATAGATTTCAGGCAGGGCATCCAACTTAGCGACATCCTTAGGCGATGATGTGCAGGAAATGCAGAAACAATAAACTATAAACAGTAAACTATAGCCAATCCCCTTCATTTGCCCCTCCTTTCTGTCATGCGTTGTATGTACTTGGCATAGGGGGAATCGACCACACGCCCCTGCATCTGGATGCATCGCATCACATCCTGATAGCCCAAAGGCATCTGGCGATAGCCACCATACTGCTGAGCCATTCCCAGATACTGCTGGAAGGCCTGCATATTACCCTTCAGGAGCAGCTGCCCCAAGAAGTAGTCGAGCGCCATCTTATTCTCCGTATTATTCATGAAGAGCAAGCCAAACATCTTATCAATCTCCTCATAGTTATAAAGGAAATTCTCCTTATATCGCAACTGGCGCAGGCGTCCATAGACTGGATGCGCATTCAACTTTGTCTCATCATTCATCATCGCCTCGACCTCTTCTGCCCAAGTGCGATAGAACAGGCTCTTCTTCAATAGATCCAGCTGCTTTGCTGCCGTCTGATGATGTCCGTTCATGATCATGCATTCCGCAATTCGCTTGGTACAGCGACCACTCTTACGGCCATTCAAGATCGACTCCTGCGTATCAAACATGTAACGCTGGGCAGAATTCACCATGCCCAGGTGCCAGAACACCTCAGCAGATGGGAGCATTGAAGTGAGGTCGCGCGTGCGGGGAATGACGAGTGCATCCTCGCCACTCTGGTAAAAATCGAACATACGATCAGCCAGTAACCGTTTCTGCGAAAGTGCCAGATTCACGCAGTTGCTCCAGAACGGCGTGCGAACCTGATATGCTCCTGCCCGCTTGACAATCTCATCCCATCGCTCATTCCTCACCAGATAGTCCTGGCGGATGAGTTCGTACATATCCTGATCGTAACCACTCAGCTGAGGACTATGTAAAGGGACACGGTAATAGTTCAGCCCCATGAAGACCTGCTGGAGTGGCCACTGCGGGAGGAACCAGGCATAAGCCGCCAGTTGGACAGCCAGCAGCCAGCCAGATGTCCACAGATGTTTCCACCCCAACTGCAGCACACGGATCACCACATAAATCCAGATGGCTGGCCCTATCAGCCCATAGGCCAGAGGAAGAATCAGCGCATCTGTCCACGACAACAACTTCTTCATCCTGAAGCAAGCCAGAGCCAAAGACAAAACGACTGCCACCACAAACGACAACAAGACATTGATATCGCCCATCAGCCACCAGAGCAGAGCAACGGGCACAACGCTCATCAGCCACCACGACTTGGGGAGTAAACGAGCCGTCAGTCGCTGCAGCACTACAAAGAGCAGACTTAGTAACAGGGCACCCAGCCATTCCACATAATAGAACTGTACGATGAACTCTCCAAGCCAATCAGCCAAACCGCCTGGCAAGCAAATACGCTCCAAGAAGTAATCCCACGTCCAAAGGAATAATTGGTACTGCTCCTGATACGACAGCGCATGAGGATAGGCCACATACCAAAACAAGAACATGCCGATGCCCACCAGCACCGAAAGACAAGCGTTGCAATATTTGGTCATCACCTTCTTCATAAACGCTGCAAAATTACCATAAAATTCTGAGTTTACAAAATTTTCTAACCAAAAGCATAATGGAAACCGCCCCGCAACGACGAATTGGCTGCGAGGCGGTGTTATAGAGAGGTTTTTTAAGTCAAGCAGGATTACTTAGCCTTGAAGTGCCAGTAAGTAGCCTCGCCCCAGCTTCCATTAGTGCTGAAGTCACCTCCGTCAGGATAAACCAGACACATCTTGCTGCCTGTCAGGTAAACCATCTCAAATGAAGTTGGCATGTTACCACCTGAGTTAATCTCGTATGGGAACAGGATTGTACCAGCTGTCGTATTGAGGTTGGCAACCTTCCAGTCGTTGGCTACCGTCTGATCGATTTCGAATGATCCGCTGTTGATGACAGAGCCGTCACCAGCATGACGTGTAATCACGCCATCAGGTGTCAGAGTGAAGTAAGCATCCATGCTCTCATCACCATGAGCATTACCGTCGTTGGTGTGGTTCAGCTGTCCCATGAACTCTTCTTCGTTGGTGACACCCCACCACTGACCATTGTGAGCAACGCCGACATCGATACCGTTACCGCCGCAGTAACCCATGTTACCCCATACGGTGTTCTCGCCATCGTAGTCCCAAGTCCAGTCCTTGCCATTGTCATAGCCATAGGCCATACCGAGTACGTCGCTATCACTGCAGAAGTGCCAGAATGTAGCCTCGCCCCAAGCACCCTGAGAGCCACCGTCAGGATAAACCAGCGTCAACTTATCAGAGGTGAGGTAAGCAATCTCGTATGTTCCAGGAATGTTACCGCCAGAATTGATCTCATAAGGCCACAGAATAGCATTGGTCACGAGGTCACCAATTTTCATCTCACCGCCAGGATTGTAGTCCTTAACCTCGAATGTACCAGAACGGATCACACTGCCACTGGCATCGTAAGCACTGATCAGACCATCCTCGGTAAATACCATATAGGCGTTGAGATCACCATCACCATGGTTGGTGCCATCCTCTGTGTGCTGCAACTGACCGTTGAACTCTTCGGTAGTAGTAACACCCCACCACTGGCCATTTCCTGTAGTACCTACAGATGTGCCATCGCCAGGCTGATAACCCATGTTACCCCAAACTGCGCCAGTGATAGAGGGATCCCACTTCCAAGTCTTCTTACCGTAATCATTAGAAGCAAGGAGACGAATCTCGGGCTTCAACTCAGAAGCGACCTGTACGGTGAAATCCACTGAAGCTACAGTCTCTTCACCCTTGGCGTTCTGATAACGGAAATAAACAGTCTGAAGAGGATCAGAGCCACGTGCAGGTACAAAGTTGAAGACACCTGCAGAAGAACCGCTGGCAAGTTTGAATTCCGAGCCATCAGCCTTCAGATAATAGATATAGACACTCGATGCCTTGGGTAAACTATACTTGATCCAGTTACCGTCGGACTGTGGAGTAGTGCAGGCTTGATCAGCATACTGTGAGAACTGTGCGCCATCAAGCAAGCTGCTAGCGGTAAAGCTGTCAATGGCCATACTGCCTTCTTCCTTAATAGGATCACAGGCCGTCAGCATGCCAAGCGCTACTGCAAACAATAATATTGATTTTTTCATAACTTTCATTTTTTCATTGTTACATTCTTACATTCTTTAGTTGTAGACAGGAGTACCAGACATGCTCCAGCCTGTGCCGTCGTACCAACCCTTGTTCTGACTGAGAACTGCAGGATCGTTAATCAGACTGATCTGCTGTGGAGGCTTCGGGAGGAATCCGTCAGTATCAGCATAACGCTGAGCCCAACTGCTACCGCCTACACCTTGTCCGTGATGCATCTGCGTCCAGCTACCTGTGTAGTTTACACGAGAGCCATCCTGCTTCTGCAGAGCCAATGCAGCCTCACAAGAGCTTCCGCCATCCTTACCTGAATAGCGACGCAGGTCGTTGAAACGGATACCCTCACCTGCGAGCTCCCAGCGGCGCTCGTTCTTAATGTTCTGCCAAGAATAGGTCGTTGGTTCCAGACCTGCACGTGCACGTACCTTATTCATCTGATCGGCAGTACCTGTCAACTCAGAGTGCATCAGCATCACGTCGGCCAGACGGAGCAGAACGATATCTGAGAAGTGGTCACCCTGGAACGAGTTACCGTTTGTATTAGGAGATGTGGTGTTCTTGGTACGATAAACGCCCCACCATGTATAAGCGGTGTTGTGGTCATCCCAAGAAGACTCAGGACATGTGATAGACATCCACTTCTTGTTGTAATAGCCAGCATCCTCAGAGCAAGATGTTGTGAACACGAACTTCTCGCACTCTGCCTGTGCATCGAGGATTGTTGCCTTCTTACGTGGGTCAGCATCGCTCCAGTCATCCCAAAGGGTGGCGTTGATAGTACCCTGGCCCCAGCCCTGTCCGAATGGCAGTGTGTTAAGGTCACCATTAGCAGTACCAGCACCGTCGTCATCACAACGCAGACCGCAATAGAGCTCTACCTGGTTTACGAATCCCATTCCGATGGTACCGTTCCAAGAACCAGAGTTCATATACTGTACCTGGAACATCTCCTCAGAGTTACCGTTGCCAGCCCAGAACTTGCCTGCATCAGCCAGATCCTTCACGAAAGGATAGCCAGCAGCTGTCAGTTCATTAGTATACTGCCAAAGCTGACGATAATCCTCAACGAGGCTATAGCCACCGTTGTTGATGGCATCCTCAAGGAAGCCAATGACCTGAGACTTGCTCAGAGAAGTGCCTGCACCCTCCTGCTCGAAGTCGAAAGCAACATCAGGAAGAGAAGCCGATGCCAGTTCGCCAGCCTTCTTATAGAAGCCCTCGTAGAACATATAGGCACGAGCCAGCATACCCTCGGCTGCGCCCTTGGTGGCATGACCGTCGCCACGAGTCGTAGCGCCATGAGACATCAGATTGGCAGCACTGGTGAAGTCAGCAAGAATGTGTGGGAAAATAACATCTTCTGCACTTACCTGAGGACATGGATCGGGAGCTGCAGCTGCCCAGTAGGCAGGAATGTCGCCCCAGAACTGAACACCCCAGAGATAGAACAAACCACGCATGAAGTAAGCCTCACCCAGCATCTGATTGCGGGCAGTCTCCTTACCAGTCCAGTCGAATGCATCAACAGCATAGATCACTGCGCTGGCACGAGCAATACCTACGTAGGTGTTCTTCCAAGCGTTATCATAAAGTGACTCCTTGTTAGTCATCAAGTGGCCGACAGCATGTGCCTCAACGTCACCAGTACCACCAGCACCGTTGGCATCATCTGACATAATATAGTTCACGAACCAGGGTGTCTCCAGCGGATTTGTACTCATCTGATTCATCACGCCATACAAGGCAGCCAGCTCCTTGTTCAGGTCGTTAGCCGAAGCAGGATAGTTGCTCGTATTGGCTTCTGTATAGTTTTGGGAATCGAGGAAGTCCTCACAAGAAGTAAGCCCTACGGTGAAGAGAGCCGCGATTGCCATTAAATATATCTTTTTCATATTCCTATATTCCTTATTATATTATTAGAACTTAATGCTAGCACCTACGATGAAGGTACGGGCTTGTGGATACAGACCTACGTCGATTCCGCGTGCCCAAGCGTCCTTACCACCAGAAGAACCGATTTCAGGATCTACACCAGAGTACTTGGTGAAGGTGTAGAGGTTCTGAGCCTGTACATAGAGACGCAGCAGAGAGAATGGGCCGCTCTTCCAGATTCTGGAGAAGTCGTAACCCAGTGTAATGTTCTGAATACGGAAGTAGTCAGCATCCTCCATATAAAGGGTAGATACCCACTGATCATTGGTAGTACCTACAGCCAGACGAGGACGTGTGTTACTTGTGCCCTCACCGTGCCAACGGTCAAACACATTGATAGCATAGTTGTTGAAAGGATTAGCCAACAGAGCTGTACGATAGCACTGCATAACCTGCATGCCGAAAGCACCAGAACCTGTTACGCCGAAGTCAATACCCTTCCACTCGAAACCGAGGCTTGCACCAAGCGTTACTTTTGGATGAGGATTACCAATCTCATGACGGTCCTCAGAGAGAGAGATCATACCGTCGTTGTTATAGTCGTCCCAAATCAGGTCACCAGGCTGTGCACCAGCAAGAACGGCCTTACCACTTGCGATAGCCTGATCGATCTGAGCCTGAGTCTGCCATACACCGCTGTAAGACATACCTGAGAAGTAACCGATAGGATGGCCTACCTCAACGCGAGAAACCCAAGAAGAGTTCTCGAAGAGTGCCTTGTCCTTACCATCGATATATCCAGTGTTGTTAGCCAGACGAGTTACCTCATTCTTATTAGTTGCCACATTGACATTAGCATGGTAGTTGAAGTCGCTGCCGATCTGGTCGCGCCAAGAAAGAGCCACCTCGACACCAGTGTTCTTCACGTCACCGGCATTCACATAAGCAGGCTCCTCATAACCGAGTACCACATTCATCGGGGCCTGAACCAGCCAGTCCTTTGTGGTCTTCTTATACCAGTCGAAGTTCAAGCCGAGGCGTCCATTGAAGAAGCGGGCATCGATACCGATGTTCAGCTGCTCAGAAGTCTCCCAAGTCACGTCAGGATTAGGAACGTTCTTTGCGTATGCACCAGTGGTATAGGTGTTGTCAGTAACTGTCTGAACCATGTCGCTCGAGAACTTGTATCCATAATCGGGATAGCCGCTGGGCGAGAAGCCGATGTTAGAGAGATAGTAGAAGTTACCGATATTACAGTTACCATTCTGACCCCAAGAAGCACGGAGCTTCAGGAAGCTCAGCCAAGAAGCTGTAGACTGCATGAACTTCTCGTTAGAGATATTCCAACCAGCAGATACAGAGGGGAAGTAACCCCAACGTTTACCACGTGCGAAGTTGTTAGAACCATCAGCACGGATAATGGCTGTTACCATATACTTCTCATCATAGTTCCAGTTAGCACGACCGAAGAATGAAGCGATAGTGCCCTGACTCGGTGTGTCGTAACCACCAGAGGCTGAATGGAACGCATAGTCATAGTTTGCAATCGTGTTATAGTTCCAGCCCTTCAGTACGAGTGAATTCAAGTTCTCCTCTGTAACGGTTGCACTGACGTTAAGACCTGTAGACCAGTCACTACGCTCAACAGACTGACCAACGAGTACATCGATGGTATGCTTGCCCAACTGTGGCAGAACATAAGCCAGAGTGTTCTCGATGGTGAAGCTTGAACTCTGCCAGTCGCTCTGGTTTACTGTATAGTTTGCACTTGCACTGGTGAAGCTTGAGCTGAAGGGATAACCCACATTACGAGAGTTACCAGCACTATAGCCTGTATTGAACTGTCCGCGATACTTCAGGTTCTTGATAGGCTCAACAATCCAGTAGAATGTTGCACCTACACCGAAGTCACGGTTCTTATTCAGTGAACTGAAGCCACCATTGAGGAAGTGGTTCAATGGGTTGCCGTAAATCATCGTGCTATAGCCAGCACCATTGTCCTTGTAAGAAGCCAAGTTGCCGTTAGCATCATAAGGCTCTACCAGCGGAGAAGCGATATAGGCTGCCTGCATAATGTTCCAGTAGCCATCTCTTTCTGCCAGATCGTGACTCTTGTGATACCAGTAGCTCACGTTCTCACCGAGGGTCAACAGGTCATGCTCCTCACCGATAAGGTCCTTACCTCTCAGCACGACATGATCAGAATTGATACGACCGCCATAACGATTGTATGATGAAGCGTTCTCGCCACCCATGATACCCTCGTTAGAGCTGTAGTTCAGTGACATAGAGAACTTAGAGCGATCGGTACCGCCATTCACTGTTACAGCGTGGCTGAACTGCAGGGCGTTCTTGTTCTCATAAGTCTTGAACCAGTCGGTGCCTTCCCAACCCTGATTAACGCGATCCAGGATATTCTGCGGAACCAAAGTATTCCACTGGGGAACAGAGCCATAGGTATTGAAGTAAGTCTCGTTAATCACCTGCATATACTGCTCTGCATTCAGCATGGGAGGTACTTTATAGGCGTTAGACCAACCTACGAAACCATCATACTGAATAGACATCTTGCCTTCCTTACCCTGCTTGGTGGTCACAAGGATGACACCGTTGGCAGCACGGGCACCATAGATGGCAGCCGAAGCAGCATCCTTCAGCACGTCGATAGACTCGATGTCGTTAGGGTTCAGACCGTTCAGACCATCGTCAGCAGTACCGGCATTGATACCGTCGATGATCAACAATGGTGAAGAGTTACCAATGGTACCGACACCACGGATGTTTACCTTGAAACCCTTACCTGGCTGAGAAGAACTCTGAGTGATGTTCACACCAGGAGTAGATGCCTGCATGGCTGTCAGGGCGTTAGTAGTGTTCAGCTTGGCGATATCCTCACCCTTTACCTGAACAGTAGCTCCGGTAACCAGCTTTTTCTTCTGGACACCGTAACCTACGACTACCACCTCCTCGAGAACGGCATTGTCGTCCTTCATCGTAATCTGGAAATTGTCCTGATTACCGACCTTGATTTCCTGAGTCTCGAAGCCGATGAACGAAATAACGATCGTTGCACCAGGCTTCACATTGAGAGAAAAGTTACCATCGAAATCGGTAACCGTACCATTCGTGGTACCCTTTTCCACTACGCTGGCTCCGATAACGGGACCCATAGCATCGACTACAGTACCTGTAATCTTCTTCGTTGCCTGCTGAACCTCCTGTGGAGCTCCTGCGGCGTTGGCATTTGATGAGTAACCTAAACCCAAAAGGGCGAGGGCACCCATCAGCAGCGCTGTCTTTCTAAATTTTCGATTCATACTTAAGTATTTACTATAGATTAAATTTGGTTTGTATTTATCTATCGATTGGGAAGTATAAAAACCTCTCCATGTCCACGTTCTTATTATATAAATAAGGTACGCGCGACTCTCTTGTTAGTTAAGATGAGTTGTTTTGGTTCATACGACCTGGCTTTTTTAAAGTTTTATATATAGTTATAGTTATTTCCGTATACACTGAATCGTTTGCAAAGATAAAACTTTTTTATGGAAAACAACTATTTTCTTTTGACAAATATTGATACTTTTTTGCTAAAAGTTGTTTTTTGCTCAAAAAAGTGCATAAAAAAGCAAAAAAATACTGCAATTTAGCCCACTAAGGATAGCATTTATCTGTGGTTTTGCAAATAAATGTAAATATTACACTTTTTACCGAACAGAGAAAGATTTTGTGACTAGGCCAGAATATGTGTTAATGGATATGCAAACAGAATCAGCAGCAATGCTATCAGTCAAAATACTGACATAAGCCTTCGTTGAGTAATACTCTGGCACCCTATTTTGATCGTGATGCAAAGTGATGTGATGGGTGGTGGTCTGATTTGGATTTGCGATGATGGTATCAGAGATGAAAGCTAATTGTTGGACTGCTGTTGTATCATCAGTCACCCCCGTCTTTAATTGAAGATATAGATTGAGGTATTTGCCTGACTTACTGAGCCACATACTCTCAAACTTAACAGGGTCAGTACGAAGTTCCTTATTCAACTCCGACAGTGTCTTGATGCGAGGACATGGAACTTCACCGATTGAAACCAGTTCTGCTTTCTGGCTTTCCACCTTATTATAATATAACATACAGCGACAGAGGGTATCTGGCGTCTTGATCCATTTACCTGCATAGGGCTCAGACAAATCATACTCTTCGCCATCATCTGTGCAGAAAGAGACAATCTGACGACTTGCATCCACCCTGGCCTCCACGAAATCGCCTCGCATCAAAGAGTACTTTCCTTCGCCTTTCTCATAAGCATCCGTAGTACAAGAAAAGGCGAACGCTGCTATAGCCAGGATATAAAACAAACGCTTCATAAGACAGACAAATGGTTGATCAAAGGATTGGCATACATGGTCAACATCCGCTCACGAAGGAAGGGGATGTCTTTCCCTGGGAGTGTGATTTTTGCCAGTTGCTTTTGCAGATAATCTTCAAAGCGCTGCTTGTCGGCAGATGTATAATGATCTGTATAGTCTGCGCTACCATTCAGCTCATCAAGGGCGATATAGTTACACGGATAGATCTGGTAATTACGATGGATTTCCTTGTCCATCCGTTCACCTAATGCCTTAAAGAATTCGGTCCTTGGAAGATCGCCCAATTGGTCGATCCAGGTATTAATGGGGGCTGCAGGACGATAAACCACATGACCCTTATAACCGAAAATACCAATACGCATATTATCGAGATCATCCTGACGGCTCTTCTTGAAACCTGCCTGATCGCGCTTCTGCTGGAACTCCTGAGCCTTCAGATAATCACAAGGATCATATTCATAGCTGATGGTCAGTGGAACAATATTCAGATCACGCAACTTATCTACCAGTTTTGCTGCCGTCTCAGGACTTCCCATTGCCAGCATCTTCAATACAGCATCCTGGGTACGATCGTCAGAATCCTTGGCCCTACCCTCGCGCTGGGCAATCCAGATATTCTCCTTCTTTTCTGTGACAGCATAATGGATATAACGGCTCATCAACTGACTGGAACGCATGGTCTCCTTCGGTGTCAAGCCACGACGCACCGTAAAGGCTTTGTTCATCCGAACCAGACGTTTAATCCAAGGATATATCAAGAGGTTATCACCAATTCCGATTTCAACAGTGGTAGGATATCCTGACTCTACCAGCATAACATCAAGAAAAGCAGAATCGAGAACAATGTCACGATGGTTACTAACAAATGTAAAGCGATCATCCGACTTTGAGATGACACTCGACAACATCTTGTCGTCAAAGGAGCATCCGTCAGTATGCCTCTGCATAATGAGTTTGACGACAGGCTTCATAAAACGTTTCTGGAAGCCAAGCGGTGTCCGTACCCCTAAAAAGGCCATACGCAACAAGCCATTACGCAACGACTTGGGTAGCCAAGGCACAAACCCCTTCAGCACCAAGGCGAACTGACGGTCATCCAATAATTCATTGAATGCCTGCTGCATCTCCTCTGGCTCATACGGCCGGATCTCATCAAACTCTTGCGGTACTTTCATTTACTTAAACTGATTTTCTACGATATCGGTCAAAACATCTGCCATTGAGAGACCTGCAGCACGTACCTGCTGCGGAATGAAACTTGTGGCTGTCATACCTGGTGTGGTATTGACCTCAAGCATCGATATCTTACCCTCCTTTGAGACAATATAGTCAACACGGATGATGCCATTGCAATGCAGAATGTCATAGATGCTGGATGTGATGCGGCTTACCCTATCTGTTACATCCTGTGGCAGACGAGCAGGAGTAATCTCCTGTACCTGACCATTATACTTGGCATCATAGTCAAAGAATTCATTAGAAGTCACCACCTCTGTAATCGGGAAAACGACGGTCTTATCTTGTGTCTTATAAATACCCTGAGTGATTTCCGTTCCCTCAAGCAGAGCCTCAACCATAATCTCAGGACTTTCCATCATCGCCTTACGAATAGCAGGAGCCAACTGGTCCTTATTCTTCACCTTAGACACGCCAAAAGAAGAACCGTCGGCAGCCGGCTTTACGAAACATGGCATGCCTATCCGTTCCTCAATCTCATCATCGGACACCAACTCTTCGTAGCCCTTACGGATCAACATGGAATCAGCCACGCTTACGCCATAAGCCCTCAGATAATTATTGAGAACAAACTTATCAAATGTCATCGCCTCAACCAATACGCCACTCGTGGAATATGGCAAGCCGATCAGGTCGAAATAGCCCTGAAGCAAGCCATTCTCACCTGGGGTTCCATGAATGGTGATATAGGCATAGTCGAAAAGACGGGCTTTTCCATTCTCGATAAACGAGAAATCATTGCGATCGATTCTTGCTGTAGTACCATCAGGCAACTCCACATGCCAATCCTGACCTTTGACATCTACGATATAAACATGATAGCGTTCCTTATCGAAGAAAGAAAAAAGACCTTGTGCTGAACGCAGCGACACATCATGCTCAGAAGAATCGCCACCACAAACAATTGCTATTGTTCTCTTTAAGTTTTTCATTGTTTTATCTTGCTTTAATTATTATTCTTTTACCTTTATATATTTCCGCCATTTATCTATCAGCGCCTTCATATCATCAGGCCACTCAGATGTAAAGTCCATCTGCACTCCATAGATTGGATGTACAAAACCCAGCGTCTTGGCATGAAGTGCCTGACGGGGACAGAGCTTAAAACAATTTTGGATATATGCCTTATAGCTAGCAGTCCGCTCCCCTCTCAGGATTTCAGTGCCCCCATACCGTTCGTCACCAAACAAAGGATGTCCGATATGCTTCATGTGAGCTCTGATCTGATGAGTACGCCCAGTCTCAAGGATGCATTCTACCAAAGTCGTATAGCCATAACGTTCCAGCACCTTGTAATGAGTGACCGCAGGCTTCCCTACCTCTGAATCAGGAGCAAAAACCTCCATCCGCAGACGATCTTTCGGGTCACGACCGATGTTACCTTCTATACGTCCCTCGTCTTCTACGAAGTTTCCCCACACTAAAGCATTATAACTGCGATGTGTCGTTTTATTGAAGAACTGCTTTCCTAAAGACGTCTTGGCATCTGGAGTCTTAGCTACCACAAGCAGGCCACTTGTATCCTTATCGATACGATGTACAAGTCCGACCTCGGGATCATTCGGGTCATAAGACGCCAGATCTTTCAGATGCCAGGCGATGGCGTTAACGAGAGTTCCATTGAAATTTCCACATCCAGGGTGAACAACCATCCCTGCCGGTTTATTGATGACCATCACATACTCGTCTTCATAGACTACCTCAAGAGGAATATCCTCAGGTTTGATCGTCGTATCGTAATGCGGGCGATCAAGCATCAGCGTAATGACATCTCCCGGCCTTACCTTATAATTACTCTTAACTGGTTTGTCGTTTACATGGATAAAGCCAGCATCAGCAGCCTTCTGAATACGATTTCGACTTGAATGTGGTTGGTGTTCAGATAAGTATTTGTCTATTCGGACAGACTCCTGACCTTTGTCCACCTCCATCCGGAAGTGTTCGTACAACTGTCCATCACCTTCCAATTCTTCAGAAGGATCGTCAGTCATTAATTCCAGGTCATCTATCTCTTCCAGCAAGTCCATCACTCCGTAACCTCTTCAAACTCATCGACATTTCCACCTTCCATCATCTGATATTCAGGCTCTACATAGTCTATATCATCCCCAACATCATACTGTCCATTACCAATCATCAGCGTCAATGGTGCCTCTATCGATACCAAATCACCTGTCGATACTCTGCGCCCTTTGCAGAGGATACCATAAACCCAGTCTTTCTCGCCCATCACATACTGAGGTGGCAGAAGTTTGAAACCGATGGCCATCAACTTAGCCTCTGCCTCACGATAGCTACTATTATCCACAACGTCGGGAATAGGGAAAGAGGGAGAAGACGGAGAATTCACGGTAACGTAAATCGTATGACCTTCTTTTACGTATGTCCCAGAGCCTGGGTTCTGAGCCAGAATACAGTCTGCGGGAAGTCGCTTGTTGTAACCAGAGTCTGAAACAATGATATTCAATTTAAGTTCCTCGATCATCATACGGGCATCATGATAAGACTTTCTTTCCAAGTTAGGCACCAGAATACCCTCCCCGTGATGTGTATACCAAGACAGGCCATAGTGCACACCAAACATCAAGGCAATGACCACCAGCATCATAGCCAGCAGATTACCAATCAGGAACTTACTGCAAAATTTACCAAAGAATTCCTTTGCTTTCATTCTCGATATCCTTATTTTGCGCACAAAGTTAGTGCAAATCGAGCGAAAAACCAAAACAAAGTCACAAAAAAAACAGAAAGAAGTAAAGATTCACCCCTACTTCTTTCTGTTTTAACCATTTTTCCTCAGAAAACCAGATTTACTTTCCGTGATTCTCGTCAGAAACTGTTAACTTCTTGCGACCCTTTGCACGACGTGCAGCCAGAACGCGGCGGCCATTCTTGGTGGCCATTCTCTCACGGAAGCCGTGCTTGTTAACGCGACGGCGATTGTGGGGCTGAAATGTTCTTTTCATTGCTTTTAACTATTTATTTTTGTTATTATTGTCACTTTTGGGCTGCAAAAGTACTCATTTCTTTTGAATTACGCAAGTTTTATGAGAAATTTAGTGCAAGTTTTTGTGTTTTTTACTAAAAAAGAAGTAACTTTGCACCCGAAAACGATACAAAAGTAACATTTTATAGGTTTATGATTAATTCACAAGACATTAAAAAAGGCACCGCCATTCGCATGGACGGTGGTATTTGGGTGTGCATCGATTTCCAGCACAGAAAGCCAGGTAAGGGTAACACAATTATGATTATCAAGGTGAAGAACGTTTCCGACGGTCGAGTTTTGGAGCGCCGTTTCAACATCGGAGAGAAACTGGAGGACGTTATCATTGAGCGTCGCCCCTATCAGTATCTCTATGAGGATCAGAGCGGACGTATCTTCATGAATCAAGAGACATTCGAGCAGATTCCCATCGACAATGAGCTCGTTATCGGTCATGAGTATATGAAGGAAAGCGATATCGTTGAAGTTGTTTCTGATACGACAGATGGTACCATTCTTTATGCAGAAATGCCTGTCAAGACAGTGCTCCGCGTAACACACTCAGAGCCTGGCATCAAGGGTGATACCGCTACCAACACCCTGAAACCTGCAACACTTGAGACCGGTGTTGAGGTACGCGTACCTCTGTTCATCAATGAGGGCGATCTGATTCAGGTTGACACTCGTGATGGCAGTTACCTCCAGCGCGTAAAGGAATAATGAAATACTCGATTATCGTTCCTGTCTTTAATCGTCCTGACGAGGTCGACGAGTTGCTTGAGAGCCTTTGCCAACAAACGGTCAAAGACTTTGAGGTTCTGATTATTGAAGACGGTTCGATAAAACCTTGCAAGGATGTTTGCGACAAATACGCAGACATCCTTGCTTTGCATTATTATGCCAAGGATAATAACGGTCCGGGGCAGAGCAGGAACTATGGTGTAGAGCGTGCGTCAGGCGATTGGGTTATCATCCTTGATTCTGATGTCGTTTTGCCGCAGAATTACCTACAGGCTGTAGAAGATGAACTATCAAAAAATCCTTGTGAGGCATTCGGGGGACCCGATGCTGCACATCCCTCTTTCACTCCCATACAGAAAGCCATCAGCTACTCCATGACCTCTTTTTTTACTACAGGAGGCATCCGAGGCAGCAAGAAAGCGAAACTAGACAAGTTCTACCCCCGTTCATTCAACATGGGTATACGTAGGGATGTCTATCTTGAATTAGGAGGCTTCACAAAAATGCGATTTGGCGAAGACATCGATTTCTCTTATAGGATTGTAGAAGCAGGCTACCAACCAAGGCTATTCCCAGAGGCTTGGGTTTGGCATAAGCGCCGCACAGACTTCCGGAAATTCTTCCGTCAGGTCTACAATAGCGGTATCGCCCGCATCAACCTCGAGAAACGTCATCCAGGAACCATGAAATTAGTTCATTTATTGCCGACAGTCTTTACGGTTGGAGTCATCGGATTGCTTCTGCTTTCATGCTTCTATCCTTGCGCGCTCGTACCTATTATATTATATAGCATTCTGATTTTCGTTGACTCAAGTCGTCAGAACAAGAGTCTTTATGTCGGACTGCTCAGCATTCCAGCAGCCTTTGTCCAGCTGATGGGCTACGGTTTAGGATTTATTGAAAGCTGGTGGAAACGATGTATACTCAAACAAGACGAATTTCAAGCCTTCGAAAAGTCATTCTACAAATAAAAACATACAAACTTAAATTAAAACTATGGAGAAACTCAACATCACACAATGGGCAGAAGAAGATCGTCCAAGAGAGAAAATGGCATCACTTGGTGCAGGAGCACTGACTAGTGCAGAGTTACTGGCTATTCTCATCGGTTCTGGTTCAACCAAAGAGAGCGCCGTGGATCTTATGAAACGTATCTTAGGCGACTGCAACAACAACCTGAACACGCTTGGGAAACTTAATATTCACGACCTCTGTTCCTATAATGGCATTGGTGAAGCGAAGGCTATCACAATCCTTGCAGCTTGTGAACTAGGGAAACGGCGCCAGATGGAGAAACCAGAAGATCGCCCAGACCTTGGTACCGCCACCAGAATCTATAACCACATGCACCCTAGAATGCAGGATCTGGATGTCGAAGAGTTCTGGGTATTACTGATGAACCAGCATCATCGTCTTATCAAACCAGTACGCATATCTCATGGAGGTATCACCGAGACTTCCGTAGACATCCGTATCATCATGCGTGAGGCCATCTTAGCAAACACAACCATTCTAGCTGCCTGCCACAACCATCCCTCTGGTAATTTGCATCCAAGCAAATACGATGAAGAACTGACAAGAAGTATCAAGAGGGCTTGCGAACTGATGCGCATCCATTTCATGGATCATGTTATTGTCACGGATGGCAATTATTACTCTTTTCACGAACAAGGCAAATGCTAACAAATTACAAATAACACGCTCAGAGGTTTGGTGTTTTGCTCAAAATATACTATCTTTGCAGCGATTATGACACAAGAAGAGAAAACAATGATAGAAGAAAGGATCGTAGATGTGCTGAAGACAGTCTATGACCCTGAGATTCCCGTCAACATTTATGACTTGGGAATGATCTACAAGATTGACGTGCAGGATGATTATTCTGTGGAGTTGGAGATGACCTTCACTGCGCCTAATTGTCCTGCAGCAGACTATATTCTGGAGGACGTACGCACAAAAGTAGAAAGCGTCGAAGGCGTGAAATCCTCAAACGTCAATCTGGTATTCGAACCCGCCTGGGATCAGAGCATGATGAGTGAAGAGGCAAGAGTAGAATTAGGTTTTGATTAGCCTTTAGTTTGTAATGCTAAGTCCGCTGTTATGAAGAATATCTATTTCCTTTCCGATGCCCATCTTGGCTCACTGGCCATCCCACACGGTAGGATGCAGGAACGAAGGCTTGTCCGCTTCCTGGACTCTATCAAGGAAAAGGCAGCTGCCATCTATCTTTTAGGAGATATGTTTGACTTTTGGTACGAATACAAATATGTCGTACCTAAGGGTTATACACGTTTTTTAGGTAAGCTTTCTGAGTTGACAGACATGGGGGTAGAAGTTCACTACTTCACGGGGAATCACGATATTTGGGCTTACGAATACTTAGAAAAGGAGTGTGGAGTCATTCTCCATAAAAAGCCAGAGACTACCGAAATCTATGGCAAGATGTTCTTCCTGGCACATGGTGATGGACTGGGTGATCCTGACAAGAAATTCAAACTCATCAAAAGCATATTCCATAACAAGGTTTGCCAATGGGCTTTCTCTGGCCTACATCCTCGATGGGGGATGTGGTTCGGTTTGAATTGGGCCAAGCATTCCCGGATGAAACGGCCAGATGGAGAAGAGCCTGCTTATATGGGCGAAAACCGTGAGCACTTAGTGCTATTTACCAAGAAATATATCCAATATCACTCGAATGTCGACTACTTCATCTATGGACATCGTCATATTGAGGTGGACCTTCAGCTGACCAAGAAAGCCAGAATGATTATTCTTGGCGATTGGATTACCCATTTCACCTACGTTGTGTGGGATGGCGATCATCTCCTCATGTCACAATACATCGAAGGCGAGAGCCGCCCCTGATACAAAAACAAAACAAGATATGAACAGAAAGAAAATTGTAACTTTTGGAGAACTTCTACTCCGATTCTCCAAACCTGGGCAACTCAGATTGACTCAGGGCGATATGTTTACCAGTAAATACGGAGGCAGTGAAGCAAACGTAGCCGTATCATTAGCTACACAAGGCGAAGATGTTACCTACATCACACGTTTACCAGATACTCCCGTGGGGCATGCAGGGGCAATGAACCTAGCCCAATTAGGGGTAGACACCAGTCAAGTTCTTTATGGCGGTCAGCGTATTGGCACCTATTACTTTGAGCCAGCTGCAGGTATGCGTGCTGCTAAAGTCATCTATGACAGAGGTAATTCTGCTTATTATGACCTGAAGCCTGGCATGATTCCTTGGCGAGAAATTCTGAAGGATTGCGCATACTTCTGCGTCTCAGGCATCACTGCTGCAATTTCCCAACAAGCGGCAAAGGCTACCTTTGAGGCATTAGACATCGCAGACGAAATGGGAGTAACCGTATGTTTTGATATCAACTATCGCAAGAACTTATGGAAATACGAAGGAGCAGAACCTCGTAAAACACTTAGTCAGATGCTCTCACGCTGTGACATGATGTTTGGCGACGCCATTGAGTTTGAATGGCTCTCACAACATCCCCAGCCACCATTTACGGCAACCGATTCCAATTTCCAGATGCAAATGAAAGAATATGGCGAGTGGTTTGATGAGCTCCATGCCAACTTCCCCCGCCTGAAGAACTGGATGATGGGTATGCGTAATATCGTCAGCTCAAACCATCACACATTGACAGGTCTGCTTTGGACAGAAGGAACCCTTTTGCAGGCACCCGTCATTGACATTCCCGATGTTATTGATCCTGTAGGTGTAGGCGATGCTTTCATGGGAGCTTGGCTTCACGCCATCAGTCTTTTCCCTGATGATAAGCAGAAACAATTGAACTATTCTTTGGCTGCCGCAGCCCTGAAAAATACGATTCCTGGTGATTTCAATATTTCAACAGAAGACGAAATCCTAGATGTGATGGAACAGCGATATGACACCTCGACTCTCTATAAACACATCTCATAAAAGAATGCCGGAAGCAAAAAACTTCCGGCATTCATTTTATATTCCATAAGCTCTTCGCATCCATTCCATGCGCGTGTTGAGCCATTCTTTCAAATTCTGCACCTCGTTCTGATAACTGCCCCATATATCATACTGTTTGTATGTATAGTGGTAGAACGTTCCCCATCGTTTCTGGTTTTCCTGGGCAGCATACTTCAGATACTGAGCATCATTGTTAATATAGGTCAGAAAATCTTCCTTATGATTATAAAAATACGTAAAGCGATGACGCAACCTTGATAAGAATGCCGGATCCTGCATCAGTCTCTGATACCACAAAGACCACTCAAGCATGAATCCTTGGGGCAACATAGCTGTCGTTCCAGACTCTTTCACATTGCCAAAGGCTATATCAAAGTCCCAAATAGGTCCCATCTTCAGTTTTCCTCCCCTTTGCAGATTCATATAAGTACTGAAGTGGAACATGGAATCTTCATTCTTAGAAATCTCATGTATAATATACCAATCCACAAACGAATCGATATCCATATATTTCTGCCAGCCCTCGTTAGGATCGGTGAAATTTTCAGAGAACAAGGCATCATCTGCCATCTTCAGGAAATTGGTAATATAATTATAATTCTCATCACCAAAAGACACATCCTCAGGTTCCTTGATCTCTATAGAATAATTGATATGTGGAGCATAAGTAAAGACACAGCCTGAATCCCTTTCCGCTCTCTCATCGACCTCGATCAGGAAACCGTCATCGCCAACAGCTACACGATTGTTATCTATCTTGATCTTCTCGCACAGCATATAAGTACCATCATACTGACCATTAAGGATCAATTCCACGAAATGTCCACCAGGTGTCCAGTCAAGGTTGCTCCTCTTACCCATAGTCAGTGCCAAATCGTTGCGGATCATCGACTTATCAGAGTAGTTGGCAAGCAGTACCCATGATTTGTCCTTATGCTCTCCAAAGAAGCGTATTTTCTCATTAAACTTGAGACGATATGGCTTCTTAGGCTGTCCCCAAGTGGAGTTGCCACGTCCCTTGATCTGCAGGTCTGCCTCAGTCACCTCTCCAGGGGAACGCGTCACGGCATCTTCTACCAGTCTCATGTGGGCATTCAAATACACCGTTTTGCTCTTGATAGGAGCAGCACCCTCTGTATCAATATACATAATGGGCAGGCCTGTATAGGTATAGACATAAACCATATACTCCACTGTTTTATCAACGCCCTTCACAGTCAGTTTCACTGGAGTAGAGAAGTCGTATTTCGAAGAGCCGCTCGTAGCCTTCTGGTCATTGATAGTCACCTCAGTTCCAAGAAATGAAAAGCGAGGGATCAACTCCTTACTGCCCGACAGTTGGGGAAGCCAGCACTCTATAGTGCCGTTGCTGGAGATTGTACAATCCAGATCTTCTGTCAGTGAAGGATTCTCAGCTGCAGAGAATGCCATCGCCACTAACGCCGTTGCTTGTGGCAGATCCTTATAGGCATTAGCAAAACTATCGAGTCTGGCTTGTAAGCGAAGTGCCTCCTGCTTCAGGGCCGCATTGGCAGCTTCCAACTCCTTGTTCGTCTGGGTCTGAGCATTATTGGCAGCTTCAATCTGATCGGCACGGTCATAAAACTCCGTCAAGTCCTTACTACAAGATACCAGACCAAGTACAGCAATCGTTATATACAAAAATCTCTTCATCACTTACATCTTGCTAAATTCATCCTTCAACCAATCCATACGGTGATCCAGCCATTCCTTCATAGTGGACACCTCTCTCTCAAAATATTTCATACCATTTTCGGCAGGACCATAGGACTCGTAAATATCCCACTTGTTATTATTCTCCCGGGCAGAATACTTCAAATACTGCGCATTCTCATCGATCTCCTTCATGAAGTCACTCTTATGAGCATAGAAATAGGTATAACGATCTTTCACCTTGGCAACAAATGCAGGATCCTGGAAAAGACGGTCAAACCACTTGGCTTTCTTCACGACAAAGCCATCCACGCTATTGTCTTCACCAGCTCCGAACCCATTCCTAAAGTCCCAAAGAGGACCCATTTTCAGTTTCTCGCCATTCTTCTTATACATGTAGCAATTATGCTGGAAAACAGCATCGTTGTTCTTAGCAATCTCATTAATGAGATACCATTCGACAAATGAATCGATATCCATATATTTCTGCCATCCCATCTGTTCAGTTGTAAATGCTGCCGAGAACAAAGCCTCCTCGGCACTATTCAGGAATTTGCGGATATAGACATATTTCGAATCACCAGTCATCACCGAAGGAGCCAGGATACTGACAGGCTGCTCCAGCGTGCTATATCCCATAGAAATACCAGTTGTCGATTCATCAACCTTCAAGAGATAACCGTCGATTCCGATATTTACCCTCGAACTGGACACTTCAAGACGATCACCCAGTCTATAGCAACCGTAATAACGGCCATTAAGCATGAGGTCAACAAAGTGGAATCTGGGCGTAAAGTCCAAATTACTGATGCTACCCATGAAAAGTCCTATCTGTGAGCGAATCAATGTCTTGTCATCTCTGTTAGCCGACAGTTCCCAGTCTGTATCGGCTGGTTCATCCAGCAACGACAAGCTGCTATTCAGATTGATGACATAGTCATTCTTGGCCATCTGGCCTGACGAATGTATCTTTGAGATATAATAAACGGGATTAATGCCCTTGATCCTCATATCGGTCTCAATCACATCACCTGCTGCTCGTGTCTTCACATCTTCAACCAGTTTCATATGGGCATTATAATACCAGTTGGATTTGATGATATCAGCACGGCCAGCCGTCTCTATCCACAAGAGGGGTAGACCTGTATAAGAATGCACGTAAACAGTATAGCTGACAGATTTCTGCTTACCTTTGATGACCAAAGTAACCGGTTTGCTGAAGTCAACTGCCGTCTTACCGCTTTCGACATTCCGACCATCCAATGTCAGGCTCTCACCAAAAAATTCGAAACGCGGAATCAGCGTCTTGTCACTCATAATATTCGAAACCCAGCAATCCACAATATTGTCATCGAGGATCACACACTTCGCATCTTCAACAAGCTGCATACCATTTTCAGATGACAAGAACTCGAAAGACAACAATTCTGCAGTATCTAACTTGTCTTTTAGATCGTCGATTTGATCTTGAGTGTTATCAATGTCCTCCTGCAACTGATCGCCTTCTTTCTTCAGCTCATTCTCCTTGTCCTTCAGGGTCTGTCCTTCCTTTTCCAATTGAGCTATACGATCTTCTATTTCTTCCTGATCCGAACTACAAGAGAAAAGGCAAGCCAATACCATCAAAGAAAAAAATGCCTTCTTTACCATACTCAAATTCTTATTATTATCCAGACTTTATGACTCGAGTTTACGATTTCCGCTGCAAAATTAGTTATTTTTTTGTAATTTGATACACTTTCACTCATCTTTTTGTATAAAAACGAGTGTTTTTTATACTCTTATTCCTACTTTCAACAAAAAAGGGCAACCTTTTTGACTGGTTGCCCTTTAAAAATGGATTATCTTTTTTATAATAGATTCATCGTATCGGTAGCAATCATCAATTCCTCATCAGTAGGAATAACGACAACCTTTACCTTAGAATCATCTGCTGAGATAACAGCTTCCTCGCCACGGACATTATTCTTCGACTCATCGAACTTGACGCCCAGGAACTCCAAGCCCTTGCAGACTTCAGAACGCATGCTGACCTGGTTCTCACCAACGCCAGCGGTGAAGACAATAACGTCGAGACCACCCATAGCTGCAGCGTAGGCACCAATATACTTCTTAATACGATAGAAATACATATCCTGAGCCAGTTTAGCACGCTCATCACCATTCTTTGCAGCATTTTCGACATCACGCATATCGCTAGAGCCACCAGTGATACCAGCCACACCACTCTTCTTATTGAGCAGGTTGCTCATACCGTCAGCATCAAGACCCAGTTTCTTTTCGATGAAGGTCACTGCACCACCATCGATATCGCCTGCGCGAGTACCCATCACAAGACCTTCCAGAGGTGTAAGACCCATAGAGGTGTCGATGCACTTACCATCCACAACGGCAGCAATAGAACCACCATTACCTACGTGACAGGTCACCATCTTGGTGCCTTCTGCAGGAATACCCAGGAACTCGCAGGCACGGGCACTTACATAACGGTGAGAAGTGCCGTGGAAACCATAGCGACGGATACCGTACTTCTCATAAAGCTCATAAGGAATGGCATACATATAAGCCTTAGGAGGCATTGTCTGATGGAAAGCGGTATCGAACACACCCACCTGAGGCAGGCCAGGCATAAGTTCCTTCACTGCATTGACACCCTTCAGGTTTGCGGGGTTA
>JAEEGF011089271.1_pt1 | contig 40522 bp, 33 predicted proteins | sample 9134171 | NCBI WGS metagenome assembly JAEEGF01 (sample SAMN16246542, study PRJNA631951) | gut metagenome | biome: gut microbiome; feature: rumen; material: AP-attached | host: Bos | place: Iran: Karaj | collected 2018-10 | reverse complement strand
AAGCCGTTTCATCCTCAAAGCGCCGGCTGGGTTGGATATATAATCAATTTTAACGGAAAACGCATATATATAGCAGGCGATACTGATGCCACACCCGAGGCGGAGGGAGTAAAATGCGATGTTGCGTTTGTTCCCGTAGGCGGCACATACACAATGAACGCTTTGCAGGCAGCAAAACTGGTGAACCGTATAAAACCGGAAATCGCTGTTCCCGTCCATTACGGCGAAATCGTCGGCAGTAAAAAAGACGGCTTGATCTTTGCCGATGCCGTTGATAAAAACATTAAAGTTGAAATAAAGATCTCATTCTGAAAGGGCGGCAAAATGAAAGAGATTTATTCTCTTGATATACGGTCGGTTGCGGTAAAACAGAAATGTCTTCGGTAAAAGAACGAATAGGATTTGTTTTGGCGGTCGTTCTTTACGGAACTATCGGCATGTTTTTGCGGTATGTTTCTCTTCCCAGCGAAGCGGTGGCGTTTTACAGAGGGATCCTCGGCGCTTTTTTTATCCTGATCTATCTTCTTGTCAGCCGTAAACGACCTGATTTTAAAAAAATCAGAAAGAATATCGGGTGGCTCGTTCTTTCGGGAGCGGGTCTCGGTTTTAACTGGATATTCCTTTTTGCGGCATACGTTAACACGACCGTTGCCGTGGCAAGCCTATGCAACTATATGGCACCGATTTTTGTGATCATACTTACGCCGTTTATTCTTAAAGAAAAGCTCGACAAAAGAAAAATTCCCTGCATTGTTGCGGCGCTTGCAGGCATAATTCTTGTTTCGGGCATAATCGGAGGCGAAATAGGCAGTCCTGCAGGCGTTATTTACGGACTTTTGGGTGCATGCTGTTTTACAGTTATAGTTTTTTTGAACCGCAAACTGAAAGATATTTCCGCTTTTGACAGAGCTTTTGTTCAGCTCACAGTTGCCGCCGCAACTATACTGCCGTATGTGCTTGTAAAAAACGGAGGACTGCCTTTGCCGGATGTAAAGTCGGGGCTCATAGTTCTTATGCTCGGTGTTTTGCAGACGGGTGTTGCATATTGCCTTTATTTTAACGGAATGGCGTCGTTACCCGTTCAGAGCGTGGCAATACTCGGTTATCTTGAACCTGTTGTTTCGGTGCTCTGCTCCGTTATATTTTTAAGAGAACCTCTCGGCCTTCCCGGATGGATTGGCACTGTACTTGTTCTTGCGGCAGCCGTAGTCAGCGAGCTTATACCCGAAGATCAAACATCTTTTACAAATAAATAAAAAGAGGACATAATGAAAAAATACATTCTTATCATTTTTTTGGGTTTATCTGTTCTTCTTTCCTGCTGCGAAAAAAATACTGTCACGGCGGAAATACCTAATGAAAAAAACGGATACACTCAGATCGATGCAAAAAAAGCGGCTGAGATCATGGCAGGCGAAGATGAATACGTGATTCTGGACGTTCGCCGTCAGGACGAATACGACAGCGGACATATTCCCGGAGCGATCCTTGTTCCGAATGAGGAAATCGGAAGCGAAATGCCAAAAGAGCTGCCGGATCTGAACCGTATAATACTTGTTTACTGCCGCACCGGGCGAAGAAGCAAGGAAGCAGCGGAAAAGCTTGCGGCGATCGGTTATAAAAACATATACGAGTTCGGCGGAATAGTTGACTGGACCGGAGATATCGTGAGAGAGGATGACAATGACATGAATGAAACAACCGAGGCGATCACACCGTCCTGCGTTCTTGTGATAGAAGCAAACGGACATAAATTTTATGCGTCGTTTGAGAATAATTCGTCTGCTGAGGCGCTTATAGATAAACTCAGCTCTGAGCCTTTGACAGTTGAAATGCACGATTATGGGGATTTTGAAAAGGTTGGTTCTCTGCCGTGGGAGCTGCCGACAAACGACAGCCGCATAACCACGAAACCGGGCGACGTTATTCTTTATCAGGGAAATCAGATAACGGTTTATTACGATGAAAATACATGGAGTTTTACAAAACTTGCCGAAATAGGGAACGCAACAAAAGAAAATCTGCTTGAAGCTTTCGGCAGCGGAAATGTCAGCATTACTTTTTCGCTTGAGTGGAGCGAATGATCCCGATTAAAAATCATAAATAAAAAAAGGTCCCGAATTTTCGGGACCTTACTGTTTGTTTTATTTCTTTCCTGCTTTCAGACTGCGTCGGATCTCATCGTTGAATTCCTTGAACACGCCTTTCGGGCTTACCTCGTCAAGCAGTCCGGTTATTTTTTCGACCTGCGCATCTGTCAGCTTTGAATTGCCTGTGATATTGCGGAATTTTGCGCCAGCAACATATGCGCTTATCTGTTTCTGTTTTGCTCCGTCTGCTGTCATCGCGCGGACAATGCTGCTTGAGTGAGCAAATTTGATCATATCCTTATTGATAAGCGAATATGAAAGTTTACCGTTTTTATCGGTATATTTTTCAACGATCTTCAGATACTCGCTGCTGTTTACAACAACGTCTTCCGGCTCCTCCTCAGTCGGAACAGGCTCTTCCGCAACGGTTTCACCCTTATATTTTACGCCGCCCTGCTTTTTGTAGGGAAGTCCTGCCGTGAGCGCGACAGCTTCAGCAAAAGCTTCCTGGGGATATAATTTTTTCTGTGTGTTTTCAGTAGGAATTGCCTCTCCGGATGTTTTTCTTATTGAAGCTATTCCCGGCTGAGACGCATCGCCCCTGATTATAACTATTCCCGAACCGCCGGTCATGAGTTTATGACGGTAAGCAACTGCTTTGATCACACTCAGTGAAACAACGTTTGTTCTTATCATAATAAAAAATCCTTTTCTTTTATTATACGATACGGTCCGGCGAATGTCACCCCTTTTTTGAATATTTATTTCCCCGCTTTATGCCCGCCTACCTGATTGTTTCGCTCAATGGTCGTTGCTCCCTCCTGCAGATTGATACCCTTCAGGATCGCATTTTTGCCGAATTTCTGCTTGAGCGCTATTGACGCCTGCTGGATTTTTCGTTCTTTTTCTCTTGCCGCTTTTTCTGCGGCTTCTCTCTTTTCCGTTTCTGCGGGATCGTCAAAAAGCGAAAGCTGCTCTTTCCCGCCCTTTTCCGGAGCGGTCGACTCCGGCACAACATGGTTTGCTGCCACATACATTCTTCTGACTGTGAGGTCTTTATCGGTTATTCGTTCATAAAGCTCCGTTGTTTTTGCCATTATCAGTTTCGTTGACGATGTATATTCTCCGAGATTGATCGAACCGTGAGCTCTTTTCGGCGTTTTTCTGCCATAATGATCGGTTTCAACATCGCCTTTAAAACCGTTTTTAACGTTTTCGGAGTCATAACACACCGTAAGCACCATCTGATCTGTAGCAAGTCCTTTTTCAACAAGGTCAAGAACGAGCAGATCTGTCATTTCACGCAATATAAGGCGGCCTTTTTCCCATTCATACGGTTTTGAAAGCACCTGCCCCGAGCTTAAACTGTTGTTTTCGGGGCGAAACGCCTTTACGTCTGCTATCGTGGTAGGCTCATACCCCCATGCGTGATTTATAAGAAGTTCGGCGTTTACTCCGAATTCCTTATAAAGCCGCTCTTCGTTTTTTACGGAGCACAGCGCAATATCTCCGAGCGTAAATATCCCCATTTTTTCAAGCCGTCCTGCGATCCCTCCGCCAATGCGCCATATATCCGTTATGGGTCTGTGCGCCCACAGCTCTTTGCGAAACGACATCACGTCAAGCTCGGCTATCCTCACGCCGTCCTTGTCTGCGGGCATATGCTTTGCGGTAACGTCCATTGCAACTTTTGCAAGAAACATATTCGTTCCTATTCCCGCCGTTGCGGTGATCCCCGTTTCGGCAAGCACGTTTTTTATAAGATGCATCGTGAATTCGCGCGCAGTAAGATTGTAAAGCTTCAGATACTGAGTGGCGTCAATAAAAACTTCGTCAACGGAATACGCAAAAATGTCTTCGGGCGAAACATCTCTGAGATAGATCGAATATACCTGTCCGCTCACGCGCATATATTCCCTCATACGGGGTGCGGCTCGTATAAAATCAACTTCGAGAGACGGATCGGCGCACAGCGCGTTGTAATCGTCAGATTTTCCCGAAAAAGGTCTCCCTCTGAGCGCGTATTTTCTCTGACGGTTTACTTCGTTAACACGCTGTACGGCTTCAAAAAGCCGCGCTCTTCCAGAAATACCGTAAGATTTAAGCGACGGTGAAACGGCAAGGCATATGGTTTTTTCCGTCCTGCTTTCATCGGCAACAACAAGATTCGTTGTCAGCGGGTCTCTGCCCATAGCCACGCACTCAACGGATGCGTAAAAAGACTTCAGGTCTATCGCAATGTATATTCTGTTTCCGTCATCCGTCATATGGTTCACTCTCTTTCGCTTTTTGTGCTATTTTCGCAGCTTTTCCGGCTTTTCGATACGTATATTAACAATGTTTCCGCACTCAACGCACGCCTCGCATACTGCTTTTGCGTATCTCGGTCGTAATCTGTTCTCATCTTCAAGCGGAGTGAATCCGAGAATGTGTGCGCCCGTAAGGTATCCTTCAATAAGCTTTCCGCCGCATTTTTTACATCTGTTTTCCATACCGTATGATCTCAGCTTTCAGCCCGAAACGGCTGTTTTTATTCTTTCTTCAAGTCTGCTTTTCAGCAATTCATACCGTTTTTTCTTTTCTTCCTTGGCGAAATGAATGCTGCGAAACTGTTCGGGACAATTTTCGTAATCAAGCTTTTCGTCGCCGAACTGTTCGCTCGTAAGATCGTAAATTCCGCCTCCGATAACATTAAAACAGTGAAAATTACCGTCATCAAGAGGAACTCCGTAAACTTTTCCCCCGAAAATATCCTGTATAAGAAACGCCGTGACAGAACATTGACCGAGCGTTCTGTTTTCAGCGCTCCATTCTTTTCGCATTCTCGGTGCGCATGTTTCCGCACACCAGACATCAGAAAGAAAATCGTAATAGTCATAAACCGTAAACCCGTGTTTGTCGGTCACATTTTCACCCGGTCGGCAATAGAAATCATATTTTTTCATTTTTATCCCCGAAATCAATTTCAACGTATTTTTTTATTTGAGGGTATTATATCACATTTTGCGAAATTTGTCAACAGCAGAGATAAAATTTTTTAAAATCCGTGCAAAATGAACGATTTTTCGAAAAAAACAATCGGAATACTTGACTTGAAAAGATTTTTGTGCTATATTGTATACACTAAATGTGATAATTTGTGCAAAAACGGGGAGGGGAACGATACGGAAAATAAATATTCGTCGATACTCTTTTTGCCGCACCATCATTCAAAAATACATCCGTCGCGCGGAAGAGCCAATTATGCGGCGCAGTTTTCGCCTTTTGCCGCTCTTGCGGGATATGAGGGCATCGTGCGTGAAACGGCAAGATATACGGAGTGTCGCGGAGAGCTTGACGAAAGTGAGAAAATGCGCATTTTCCGCAGGCTGAAAATTATAATTGACCGGATCGGCGAGAATGACGAGGTCATAATTACGTATTTTGTTCCGGACAAAGTAAAGTCCGGCGGCGCATATGCAACGGTGAGGGGGACGGTGAAAAAATTTGATGCCGTAAAAGGGATCGTCACACTTACAAACGAAACGGAAATACATGCGGATGATATTTTTTCGATCGACGCTGATATTATAGACCGATTTATGCCGGACGATATATAGAACGGATATTCTGACTGTTGACAAACAGAGAGCGAAATGATATAATTAATAAAACGGCATGCAGACGGAGTTTTGTGTAATGGAACCGAGTGCAGATATAAAAAAAGAAATGATCGGATATCTTAAAAAAGAATACCGTCCGCTTGCGATAGTGTTTTACGGCTCTTATTTGTCGGGAACATGCGATGAATACAGCGATTTCGACTGTATGGTGATCGTTTCCGAAAAAAACAGAAAGCATGATGATACATTTATATGCGGAGTTCAGCTGGACTGCTTTATTTATACGGTGCGTGATGTTCAGAATGAAGATACGGACTTGTTTCTTGCCGTATACGACGGTGAAATAATTCTTGATACTGATAATATTGCCGCGGAACTGAAAGAAAAAGTCCGCAGATATGTTGACGAACATTCGACGGTTGACGATGACGAGAAAAAATTCATCGTTTCATGGATAAAAAAGACGATGCGCAGAGCAGAAAAAAACGATGATGAAGGCAGCTTCAGGGCGCTCGCATTTTTGTGGGAAAGCCTTGCGGATTATTGTATCTTACGAGATCTTTATTATTTCGGCAGCAAAAAAACCGTTTCGTATTTAAAAGAGAAGGATCACGGAGGGTATATGCTTTACCGCAGAGCGATTACGGAGCGGACAAATTCAGCGATCGCGGCGTGGGCGGAATATGTTACGGGGTCAGAACCGCATATTTAAAGGCATACCGTCTTATTTCGGTTATGAGGTGATAAATTTGGAAAAAGTCGTTGTCGGAATGTCGGGCGGCGTAGACAGTGCCGTTGCGGCGCTGCTTCTTAAAAAATCAGGGTATGACGTTGTGGGCGTAACGCTCAGAACATGGCAGTCTGACGAAGATTACGCCAACCGCTGCTGCGATATAGACGATGCGAGGAGCACGGCGCACCGGATAGGAATAGATTATTATCCTGTCAACTGCACATCCGATTTTCAGCGGTTCGTTGTAGAACCGTTCAAAAATTCATACGTGCGCGGGCTTACACCGAATCCGTGCATTGAATGCAACAGATATGTCAAGTGGGAAAAACTGCTTTATTATTCAAAAGTCGTCGGGGCAAAATATATCGCAACGGGGCATTATGCGTCCGTTGTAAAACTCGATAACGGCAGGTATACGGTAAAGCAGGCGGAACACGCCGAAAAAGACCAGACGTATATGCTATGGAAGCTTACGCAGGATCAGCTTGAATCTACGCTGATGCCTCTTGGCAGTCTTTCAAAAACCGAGGTAAGGGAAATCGCAAAAGAGGCGGGACTTCCCGTTGCATCAAAGCCCGATTCTCAGGAGATATGCTTTGTTACAAACGGAAGCTATGCGGATTATATCGAAAGCGCGGAATCAGACGGTGACACGGAAGGGTATTTTATCGATACACAAGGCAATATTCTCGGCAGACACAGAGGAATAATCCACTATACCGTTGGTCAGCGCAAAGGCATAGGGCTGGCGCTCGGCTATCCCGTATATGTAAAAGAGATACGGGCAGAAACAAATGAAGTAGTTCTTTGCGGCGAACAGTCGCTTTACGGTAAAGAGATCATTTGCAGCGATGTTAATTTTATGAGTATACCCGGTTTGAAAACAGAAGAAGAGCTTGCATGCAGCGTTAAAATACGCTACCGTCATCAGGCACAGCCCGCAATTATTGCGGCGGCAAACGACGGGTCGGTAAAAATCACGTTCTCTTCTCCCGTCAGAGCGGCTACTCCGGGACAGTCTGCCGTATTTTACGACAGCGAAAACCGAATTATAGGCGGCGGCGTTATTACAAAAATATGTGACGCGTGAAAAGTATATTTAAAAATATATATAACGGAGGAAACAATTATGGAAAACTACAATTCTTATTCGGAATTCAACGGGGGTCTTTTAGGTCTTATCGGCATAAACATCCTCGGAGCGCTGATCACGGCGATCACCCTCGGCATAGCGACCCCGTGGGCGGTATGCATGAAAGAATCATGGATAGCTCAGCACACGAAAATCGACGGCAGACAGATGGTTTTTGACGGCACCGGCGGACAGCTTTTCGGCAATTATATCAAATGGTTTTTACTCACGATCATTACTCTCGGCATTTACGGATTCTGGCTTGATATAAAAATGAAAAAATGGGTCGTAAAGCACACGCATCTTATAGGATAAGCTGCGAATAACGTTGCGTTCAGGAAGTAAACGATATGGAATTATTTTTATTTCCGTTGCTTCAGAACGCTTATCATGCCCTCAAATCACAAAATAATAAATTCAAACAAAGGAAAAGCATATTTTTCCTTTGTTTTTTTTCTGTTGTTTACCATTCTTTATAAATTTCCTCTTGCATTTTTTACGATTTTCTGTTATAATATGTTAAATAGGCAAAAATTGATTTTGAATCGTTACCTCACAGATCATTCTTGAATTGGAGTTGATTATTTTGGAAACTAAAGATTTCGCGAAAAATATGCGAAAACTGATTGTTGAGGCTATCTATAATTCCGGCAGCGGACATCCGGGGGGATCGCTTTCCTGCGCTGATATCGTTGCTGTGCTTTTCAACGAGGAAATGAATAAATCCTCCGAACGCCCCAACGATCCCGAAAGAGACCGTTTTGTAATGTCAAAAGGTCATGCGGCGGCTACTCTTTATTCAGCGCTTGCGCTCAAAGGTTTTTTCCCTGCGGAAGAAATGAAAACTTTCAGAAAAATAGACGGACGTCTTGAGGGACATCCCGATATGAAAAAAATACCCGGCGTAGATATGACAACAGGTTCGCTCGGTCAGGGCATTTCCGCTGCTTGCGGAATGGCTGTATACGGCAAGAGAGCGTCAAAAAATTACCGCGTATACGCCGTAATGGGCGACGGTGAGCTTGAAGAAGGTCAGTGCTGGGAAGCTTTTATGTTTGCCGCGCACTATAAGCTTGACAATCTTTGCGTATTTATCGACTTTAACGGACTTCAGATAGACGGTGAAATAACAAAAGTTATGTCGCCCCTGCCGATTCCCGAAAAAATGAAGGCATTCGGCTTCAATGTAATCGAAATAGACGGTCATAATCTTGATGAGATCCGTGCCGCGCTCAAAAACGCAAAAGAAACAAAAGGTATGCCCACAGCGGTCGTCTGCCACACAGTAAAAGGCAAAGGCGTTTCGTTTATGGAAAACGTTGCAAGCTGGCACGGCACCGCCCCCAACAAAGAACAATACGAACAGGCAATAAAGGAGATCGAAGCAAATGGCTGATATGAAAGCTCAAAGAGACGCTTACGGAGAAGTTCTTGCCGAACTCGGAAGAAAATATCCGAATATGTTTGTTCTTGATGCCGACCTTACAAAGTCGACAAAAACCGTTACATTTCAGAAGGAATTCCCCGAACGTCATATAAACTGCGGTATAGCTGAAGGAAATATGATGGCTGTGGCAGCAGGAATTGCAACTTGTGGCAACATTGTTTTTGCATCGTCTTTTGCAATGTTTGCGGCAGGCCGCGCTTATGAACAGATAAGAAACAGCGTATGTTATGCTCATAACAACGTTAAGATAGTTGCAACTCATGCCGGTCTTACCGTCGGTGAGGACGGCGCTACGCATCAGTGCCTTGAGGATATAGGGCTCATGCGCGCAATCCCCGGAATGGTCGTTCTTGCTCCGTCAGATGCAGGCTCAACCAAAGCCGCGTGCCGTTTTGCTGCCGAATACGACGGACCCGTATATATCCGTCTGGGCAGACTTCCTCTTACTCGCTTCAACGATGAGGAAAACTATAAATTCGCGCTCGGACAGGCCGACGTGCTTGCAGACGGCGATTTTGCAACCGTTATGTTCTGCGGACCGTTTTATGATCTCGCAATGCAGATCAGAGAAATATTTGCGAAAAACAATCTGAATATCCGCGTTGTTGACGTTCCGTGCATCAAGCCCATGAATAAGGACGTTGTAAAAAACGCCGCAAACGAAACCAAAGTTATCGTTACGATCGAAGACCACAATATCTACGGCGGTCTCGGCTCAGCGGTAGCGGAAGTGCTTGCGGAAGAAGATATTGAAAACAGAAAATCTGTTGAACTTATCCGCATAGGCGCACAGGATATATTCGGCAAATCCGGCGCACCCAAAGCGCTTCTTGAAAACTACGGTTTTTCCGCAACGGAAATCGCGAAAAAAATCGCAGAAACAGTATGCCCCGGCTCATCAGCGAATCTGATATTTTAAACAAATAAAAAGGACGGCGGAGAATTCCGTTTTCCGCCGTCGGAACTTTTTTACGAAAGTATCGTCTAAATAACCGAAATGCACAAATTATGAGTTTTTCTCACAACACAAACATTACAGCCCGTAAAACGGCAGAACGGAGAATAACATGCAGAGAAAATATGTCAGAATAATGATCTCTCTTGTTCTCGCGGTTTTAATGACGGCATTTTTTGCCTCATGCAGCGAACCTGAAGAACAGCAAACCGGCAACCCCGTAATGAAAGTAATGCTCAACATAACAGAGTATTCCTTTACCTCACCGGATGAATCGATACGTCTTTCTGCGGTGGTTTTGCCTGAAGACGCAGACGACAAAACGCTTACATGGTCAAACAGCGATCCGAACGTAGTGGCATTGAACAACGAATACACGGTAGTTCCTCTGACAAACGGTGAGGCTGTGATAACTGTAACATCCGTTTCAAGCGGACTGACTGCTGAATGTAAAATTACGGTCAATCTTCCCGAAGTCGAGCCTCCTGTTCTCATAACTCCCGTTACAGGCGTTATTATTTCGCCCACAGAGCTTTTGCTCGAACAGATCGGCGCCACATCTCAGATAATAGCGGATGTAACTCCGTTTTCGGCAACGAATCAGAACGTAATATGGGTAAGCTCAGATCCGACCGTTGCAACGGTTGACGGAACCGGTAATGTAACCGCCGTAAAAGAAGGCAGCGCAGTAGTTACCGTAACGACCGAAGACGGCGGCTTCAGTGAAGCATGCACGGTAACAGTCAAGGTCCCGAAAGAAGAAACTCCGCCTGCGCCCCCGTCAGACAGCTCCGGCAATTCAGAATCGAGCTCTTCGGGCAATTCAGGTTCAAGCTCTTCCGGCAATTCCGACTCAAGCTCTTCGGGTAATTCCGGCTCGTCCGGCAATTCAGGCTCATCAAGCACGTCCGTCAAACTTCCTTCTATCCCCGCTGCTCGAACCGACTCCGATCACTTCCTCATTTCCGATAATCTGCCTGAATTTAATAAAGTAAACTCTGATGTAAAAGCATGGCTGTATGTTCCCGGAACAAATATGAATTTCCCCGTAGCTCAGGCGTCAGACAATAATTATTATCTCGACAAGGGGCTCGATAAAAAATCAAAATATACCGGTTCATGCTATATCGACTACCGCAATGAGCTGCTTGTTGACTCAAACACGATTCTTTACGGACATGCAAAAGGAACCGATATTTTCGACCAGCTTGAAAACGTAACGCAAACAAAAGAGTGGTTTTCAAACAAAGACAACATGTATGTCTGCCTCAATACTCTTGACGAACTTATGGTATGGCAGGTATTTGCATGCTATTATACCAATGCGGATGATTATTACTATCTTAACACCAACTTCTACCTTGATCAGGTCGAAATCACGAAGAAACTTGCCGAGCTTGCCGAAACTGACCCGGAAAAGGCTGTATACGGAATGCTTGATCCGAAAACACTTCACGATTTTATGACTGATGATGAAGGATTCGTCAACTTTATGACCGGTTGGAGAACACGAGTAGAAACGAAAAAATACAGCAAGGTAAACGATTATCTCAAGAGCCGCGATTACGGCGTTAAGATCGAACCGGGCGACAAAGTTATCACGCTTTCCACCTGCGCAGATTCGAGCGGCCCTATCCGCTACGTTCTTCTTGCAAAGCTCATTGCCACAAAACCGAGACCGTAGTATAAAGAGAACATAAAATACTCAGAATATATGCAACTTACCGCCTGAAATCTGCAACTTACGCAAAAGGGGCTTGATTTTAGGCGGTTTTTGTTGTATAATACCGTCGAACTCAAACCGAAACACTTACCTCACATTCTTATTATATTTGAAAGGCAAGACCTATGGAAAACAGCGAAAAAGACACAGTTGAAAACGAAACTGTAACCCCCGCCGAAGAAAATGCCGAGCCTGAAAACAAGGCGGAAGAAAAAATGTCTGATCCGGATACAAAAACATCCGTTGCGGAAGAAATAAAGCAGGATACTTCGGTAATCGATCCTGCCGAAGAAAAAAATACTGAATCAGCAGAATCAAAACCTTCCGAAGAAAAAACAGCTGAAAAGGCGGAAAAAGAACCCGAAACCGAAAATGCCGTAAATAAAGAGGAAAAAACTGCCGCCGAAGGCTCGAAAACAGACGAAACCTCAAATAATACTGTAACCGACAGCGCCGAAACAAAAATATTCCGCGCAATTCCCGATAATAAACCCGAGGAGATCCATCACAAAGCAACGCGTGACGATAATTCGGAAGAAAACGCGCATAAAAAAAGAAAGAAAAAAGCGTCTGTCAACCCGATAAGAATAATTATTCTTGTTATCTGCATAGGCGTGTTTGCTTTTTCCGCATATAAGATCGTAATGGAGATTATAGACGGTATAAATACCGATAAAATGTCCGATAATATATGGGAAACAGTAAGAAGCGGAGATGAAACATACAACGCCGAACACGATGATATAAATGTTCCGCCCGCGCCGATCGACCCTAATGTGTCGGGCTCAGGCACATCCAATACACCTGAAGCACAGCCTCAGGAGAATACGGACAACAGTCAGGAACAGAACACACAGAGCGAAGACAACACACAAAGCGAAGACAACACACAAAGCGAAGATAATACTCAGACCGCAGATCCCGAAAAAACACCTGAGAATACGCCCGAAAGCACAACACCGCCGGTATCCGAAAGCGAGCAGACTCCCGCAGAACCGGAAGATACTCAGGAATATAACGACAGAACATACGAAGAAGAGCTCCAGGAGCAGCAGCAAACTCCCGAAGAGGTCGATACTCAGTATTATATTTCGCGTCCGAAAAAAGACAAGGACGCTGCGGAAATAGGCGTAGTGATCCGTCCGGAAGAAATAGCAATGTCTTCAGTTCCGTATCTGCGCGTAAGCAATCTCAAAAGCCTTCTTCGCATCAACGATGATACCGTAGGCTGGATTTTCGTTCCAGGCTCCAAGGAAGAGGCGAAAGGAACGCCTATAGACACAGCAATAGTTCAGACGACAGACAACGATTTTTATCTCAACCACACCTTCGATAAAAAAGAGAATGAAAACGGCTGGGTCTATGCGGACTACCGCTGCAATTTAGACAGCATAACAAGCAATTACAACACCGTTATATACGGCCATGCGAGAAGCTATACAATGTTCGGCGGACTCAAAAATCTGAATGAGGCTGTTGAATGGTATCAGAACGGCAATAACCATTTCATTAAAATCAATACTTATAAAGACGAAACCGTATGGCAGATCTTTTCGTGGTATGAAACGGATATTTACTACGATTATATAAAAACGGATTTCGCAGATTCAAACGACTTTATCCGTTTTGCATACGATGTTCAGCGCAAAAATCAGATGGAAGGCGTTTTTGAAACATTTGAATTCAGCGAAAACGACAGGATCCTTACGCTTTCTACATGCAAAGGCTTCGACAGAGCCGTTCGTGTTGCAGTCCACGCAAAGCTTGTAAAGCGCAACGATCTTACGCAGTAATCGAGGAACTTATTATGTCGGATATGCTTGTAAAACTCTTTTCTCTTCCGCCGCTTCAGCCTGAGCTGGACAGAATGTCCGCAATCGGCGTTACGATACGAAGACCTATCGGTCCGGAAAATTATGCGGTGATAGAGTGGATAAAAAAATATTTCCCGTCATCACTATGGGCGTCGGAAGCCGAAAATGCTTTTTTTAACAGTCCAAAAACGATATATATTGCGTTAAGAGAAAGCGAAAACGGCAGTGAAATGCTCGGTTTTGCCTGCTGGGACGCAACAGTCCGCAATTTTTTCGGTCCTACCGGCGTAAAAGAAAGTGAACGCGGCAAGGGGATAGGAAAAGCGCTTTTGCTTGCCTGTCTGCACGGCATGCATGAAGACGGCTACGCCTACGGAATAATCGGAAGTCCCGGACCAGTGGATTTTTACAAAAAATGCTGCGGCGGAGTAATGATAGAAGATTCGGGGCAAAGCGTATATAAGGGAATGCTTAGACAATAAAAAAAGAGCGTAATTTTTGTTACGCTCTTTTTTATGTCGTTCATATTCTTTTTTATTTCAAATACTGTTTCCACGGTATTTTATTCGCCGATATGATCCGAACTTCTCTGCCGTCGTCATAGATGGCTGCGGCGCCGTTTTCTCTTACGGCAAACAACACTTCAAATTCCGTTTCGCCTTTCTTTTGCATCTGAATGCAGTCTTTTATCATCTTCTTTGAAAGCACTGCGTCAACGGTCTTTGAAGAAAGAAAACGTCCGTCACTTTCAAAAAGTATGCCTTTTTCAGTCATTGCTGCCGCGGTTTCCTCTACAGCGTCGTATTTGGAAAGGATTCTGAAAGTATCGCCTGTTCGGTAAAAGCCTTCGTCATCAAGTCCGTTTTTCAGCTTTTCGCAGATATCCGGGCGAACGATATCTTCGATTTCAAACGGATCTTTAAAATCGAGGATCTGTGCCAGACAGTAAAGTGAAAATTCATTGTAGTCAAACGAAATATCTGTCGTGGGGATAGTTTTTTCCGTTCCGTAAATATCAAATACTTCGGAGATCCAGCCGCAGAGTTCGTCTAAGTCTGCAAAAATACGAATATCCGTAATATCGTCACCGCTTACGGCATAATAGTTTTTGCCGCATGTGCACAGCGAGTACTGTCCCGAAAAAACAGTGCCGAAAATTATCGTCTTTTGAGGCGCAGCTATTTCCGCAATATATTCCGATATCGCATCTTCAACTTTCAGTCCGCTGTCTGTTTTAACAACTATTCCTTCCATTATCAGGTTTGCAAGGGTATCGCCTTTATCTGCCTTGTCGGGCAAAGAAAGAGGCGAGAGAGTATTGGGCGAAATGCGCATTACGTTTTGCAAAACTGCGAGCTCGTCTTTTGTGAATGTTAGATCCGGCTCGTCTGATGGCGAGAATACTGCGTTTTGCGGTTTTGATTTTCCTGAAATCGCAATTGTTTTATATAATCTGTATGCTCCGCCGTATTTGTTTTTTGAATGACGTTCTTCTGCCGGTTTTTCATCTGCAACGCTGCTTTCGGGGACCGCATTGCTTTCAGCTGTGTTTTCCGCTGTTTTTTCTTCATTGTTTTCCGCTTCGCGTATCTCAGCGGCTTTCTTTGCAAAAAAGTCGGTTCTTACTGCTGCTGCTCCGAGAGCAATGAGAATCAGAGCAAAAAACAGTGAAAAAAGAGGTATAAGAGCGCTTTTGGGTCTGAGAATATTAAGGGATGATATTTCACCGTTTCTTCTTTGCTGTTCAGCGAATAAAACTGCTTCCCTGTCGTTTCTGCAGTCGCATAAAATACACGGCTTGCCGCAACCCGAGCAAAGTCTTGAAGTAACCGACGAATACTCTCCGTCCGTATCTGTTACGGTCTCAGCGCCGCACCAGCAGTTGCAGGTGCATGAATACATATTCTGACCGCATTTTGTGCAGTCAAAAGCGGAATGACCGTTTTCTGTTTCGGCATAATAATCGCGACCGCAAAAGCAGTGTGCGCTTATAACGGCGGTAAGATCATTCTGAACGGCTGTTTCAGCGCCTGTATCGGCAGCATCCGTCACGTCGTTTTCGGCATATGTGATCACGGGCGCGATCGCAAAAACGAAAGCGAGGATGATCAGAATACTTTTCTTTATTTTCACAGCACAACACCTCCGCAAAGAGATATTATAGCAAACAGTATGATAGACGCGGTTCCCGCACCTGCGATAGCAAGTGTTCCCTGCAGCGTCTTCGATTTATATCTTGCGTATAGATCAAGAGTTACCGCAATTATTCCTGCAGCGTAAAACGGCATAAAAATGTCCCATCCCAGTATGATCCTTGAAACTATAAGCATGACGGCAAACGGCATATAATAAAGCCAGTCTGCGTTTATACCGAAAAAGTGCGGAATAAGATACGAATAAATAAGAAGTATGGCGGCTGCGGCAATTATATAAAAAAATGCCGAAAGAAGCGTCAGACCTATATTTCCGCCGAGAGAAAAAATACCGCAAATGCCTGTAAGGATCAATCCGACGGTGCCGATAATAAGATTTCTGTCTATTTTCATGTCGAGCCTCCGTTAAAACGATGCGAAAAACAGAATATTAAGACCGAGAAGCGTTAATATTCCGCCGAGAATCGAAAACAGAACACAGATATATTTTTTTTCTTCACTCAGATCAAGAATACATCTGAAAACGAATACAAGCGCAATGAAAATACCGAGTATCCCGAACGACGATGTAGTGTTTGCGGCAGTTATAAGTCTTATTATAAGCCCTATAAGCTCTATAGCAAGAGCAAAACCGAAAGAATATTCGATACTGCCTAAAAATCTGAAGCCGTTTATCTCGCAGTCAACGGCGCGTCCGGCAAGATACGCAACACCCGTAAGCGCAATGGAGGTCACAAACCCGACTATTATACCGAAAAAAACAAGCAGCAAGGTTTTAAATCCGGTAGCGGACGACAAAAACGACTGACGTTCAAGACCGAGATTGAGGGCAAACAGAAAATATGTGAGGCACGGAAATAAAATGCCCGCAAAAATATATTCCGAATTACTTTTTTTATAAGCATGCTCGGGGTGAACGCACAGTTCGCCTATTGTATATGCAGACTTTAAAAAGTCTGTTTTAAAGTTACTGTTTCTTTCCAAAAAATCATTCCTTTTATCGATGCTAATAATTCTTTTCGCATGTTTCCGCAAAATGATACAGAATGCATACACCTTATTATACCACAAATTCTCCTGTTTTGCAAGAGGCTGTATATCTTGACAAAAAATACCTTTTGTGATATTATATAGAATTATAAAAGTTATAAGGATTTGAATAAAATGATTTTTTCAGATAATATATCGGGCGTGAAACCGTCTGCAATAAGAGAAATATTCAAAGTTCTCGGTGACCCCACGATCATTTCGCTTGCAGGAGGAAATCCCGATCCTTCAACATTCCCGGAGGATAAAATGTCAGTTATCGCAACGGAACTTCTGACGAATAATCCTTCTGCGGCACTGCAATACGGCGTTACGGAAGGATACTCGCCTTTGCGCGAACAGCTTGCCGATAGAATGGAAAAGAAATTCGGCATAAAAAGAGAAGGAAATACCGTACTTGTCGTTACGGGCGGTCAGCAGGGTATCGACCTCACAACAAAAATTCTATGCAATCCCGGCGACACGGTAATATGCGAAGAACCTTCCTTCATAGGCGCTCTGAACTGTTTCCGCACATACGGCACAAAGCTGCGCGGCATACCGATGGAAGAGGACGGAATAAATATCTCAGAACTTGAAAAGGCTCTTAAAGAAGAAAAACGCGCAAAACTGATATATCTTATTCCCACATTCCAGAATCCCATGGGCGTTACGATGTCTGCGGAAAAACGCAAAAAAGTCTACGAGCTCGCCGTCAAATACGGTGTTACCGTTCTTGAAGACAACCCTTACGGTGAACTGAGATTTTCGGGCGAGGATATTCTGCCCATAAAAGCGCTTGACGACAAAGGCGCTGTTGTATACTGCGGCTCGTTTTCAAAAGTTCTTTCTCCGGGCATACGTATAGGCTTTGTTTCCGCACCCGATGAGATAGCAAAAAAACTTGTTGTGGCAAAGCAGGTAACAGACGTTCATACAAATATCTTCTGGCAGATGCTTATTTCCGCCTTTCTTGAAAAATACGATATTGACGAGCATATCAGCTCTATAAAAGCACTTTATAAAACAAAGTGCGACTGCATAACCTCAGCCCTTGACAAATATATTCCGTCAAACAGGTTCTGGCGTTCCTCCCCCGAAGGCGGCATTTTCATATACTGCAGGTTTTTCGGTGAAGATGCGGGCGAGCTGAGCAAAAAACTCATAGAAAAAAAGGTCGCGGTCGTTCCCGGCACGGCTTTTCAGACAGACGAAAACGCAAAAACAGAGTATGTACGCCTTAATTACTCAATGCCTACATGCGAAAATATAGAGCGGGGAATAAAAACGATAGGAGAATATCTGAATGGAAAACGCTAAAAAAACAATACTCAGCGGCATAAAGCCGACAGGAAATCTTAATATAGGCGGATATCTCGGAGCGGTAAAGAACTGGATAAAAATGCAGGATGACTATAACTGCCTTTATTGCATAGCCGATCTTCATTCGCTCACGATACGTATCGATCCTTCCGTTTTGAGAAGAAACTCTCTTGAACTTTTCGCCCTCTACCTTTCATGCGGACTTGACCCTGAAAAAAATACCATTTTCTTTCAGAGCCATGTTTCACAGCATGCTGAGCTTGCTTGGATACTTGACTGCTACACTATGTTCGGCGAGCTTTCAAGAATGACGCAGTTCAAGGATAAATCCGCAAAAAACGCCGAGAATATAAACGCGGGTCTTTTTACGTATCCTGTTCTGATGGCGGCGGATATCCTTCTTTACCAGGCCAATCTCGTTCCTGTCGGAGAAGATCAGACTCAGCATGTAGAAATATGCCGCGATATCGCAAACAGATTTAACGGAATATACGGAGATGTTTTCAATCTGCCCGAGGCATATACTCCCAAAGTAGGCGCAAGAGTAAAATCCCTTACAAATCCGTCCGCAAAGATGTCGAAGAGCGATGATGACGAAAACGGAACAGTCAATTTGCTTGATAATCGTGATACCGTTATCCGTAAATTCAGAAAAGCGGTCACGGACAGCGAAGCATGCGTCCGTTTTGCGCCAGGAAAAGACGGGATCAATAATCTGATGACTATTTATTCGGCTGTAACGGGTAAATCATTTGAAGATATAGAAAAAGAATTTGACGGAAAAGGCTACGGTGATTTCAAGCTTGCGGTAGGCGAAGCCGTTGCCGATATGATCGCCGGAATTCAGGATAAATACAAAGTTTACACTGCAGATAAAGCTCAGCTCGAAACGATCTACAGACAGGGAGCGGACCGCGCGCGCTATATAGCGAATAAAACACTTTCCAAAGTATATAAAAAAGTCGGATTTGTTTTAAGATGAAACCTCATCCGGATAAAAACGGCAATTTCGTTTTCAGACAGTCACTTCTCAAAACCGTTCCGCTTGTTACGCTTACCGTTTTTTCGGTCGTGCTTATAGTGCTATCACTTATTTCGATTTTTTCGGGAACTTATACAAATCTTACCGAAGCGATCGTCAGGACCGCAGCGTGCGTTGCTGTTTTTGCGATATCGGTTTTTATGATAATCAAAGCGCCGGTATATGTTATCACATACGAAAAAATACTGCTTTACGGCAAATGGGAACTGTATTTTTCGGATATAGAAGGCGTTTTTCTGCACGATAACATTCTCGGAATGGTTGAGATCAAAGGTAAAAACGGCGATTATACCGTTTTTTCTCACGATGTTTCGTGCCCGATCAAAGTATTTTGCGAAATTCTAACAGAAAGGATAACCGTGTATGAACAACGAAACTCTGAACGTTTACCGTCCTAAGCTCAGAAATGCGATATGGGCGGCGTTATTTGCGGTCATATCCGTTCCTGCTTTTATCCTTTTGCTGAACAGCGTTAATCTGCCGGTGGGTACACTGACAGAAAAAATAATAAATATTGTTGTGTTTATTATTTCATGGGAAATTTTTGAAATGTCTCTTATGTCGGCAATACACTGTTTTCGCAATATCTTTTCCGGACCGAGCGTTGTGCTTACAAACGAAAAGCTCTGGGTCATGAGAAAAGGCGAGATCGCCGTAGGTGATATCGATCCGGATAAAACTGAAGTTAAAGACAAATCGGTAACTTTTTATTCTAAAAACGGAGACAAGCTGACCGTAAAAAGCAGAATGATATCCATGCCCGTCGGCACTCTTGCATATGCCGTCAGACTACGCGCTGAACAGGTGGCAAAACAGGCTCTGTAAAAGCAGAAAACCGAGGTTTTTATGAAAATACTTCTCACGGGTTTTGAACCGTTCGGGGGCGAAGAAATAAATCCTTCATGGATGGCTGTAAAGTCGATCGCCGATACATTGGCGTCAGACGATATATTTCCGTTGCTCCTTCCGGTCGAATATTATAAATCAGTTGATGCTGCAATAAATGCTGTAAACGTTTTCGGACCTGATGTAATTCTGTCTGTCGGTCAGGCAGGCGGACGGACTTGCGTTAATTTCGAAAATGTTGCGGTAAACATCGCCGATTCGGATACACCGGATAATGCAGGCGTGATCATTCATACGGTAAATCGTATAAACGGACCTGACAGACTTTATTCCACCCTGCCGCTTGCCGAAATGGCGGAAGCGGTCAATAAAAGGGGCTTTCCCGTGAAAATATCTCAAAATGCCGGCAGATTTGTTTGCAACCACGTATTTTACGGTATTCTGAATTATATTTCAGCAAATAAACTTGAAATAAAAGCGGGATTTGCGCATGTTCCGTATATCCCCCTGCAGACGGTCAAAATGCCGGACAGACCGTCGATGTCTCTTGAAAACATAACGGAATGTCTTAATGAGGCGCTTTCCGTATTGAAATAACCGATAGGAGCTAAAATGTTCACAATAGGCTGTCATCTTTCCGCTTCGGACGGCTTTCTTGCAATGGCGCAAACGACCGTTGCGATAGGCGGAAACACATTTCAGTATTTTTCCAGAAATCCGAGAGGCAGTAAAGCCAGAGCCCTTGACAGGGATGATATAGACCGTTTCAACGCATTTGCCAAAGAAAACGGGATAAATACAATTCTCTGCCATGCACCGTATACAATGAATGCATGTTCGGCAAATCCCGGACTTCGCGATCTTGCAAAAGAAATGATGACTGAAGACCTTGCCCGTCTTTCATATATACCCGGTGCGATGTATAATTTCCATCCGGGCAGCCATACGGGGCAGGGAACGGAAACAGGTATTGACGAAATAGCTGCCGTGCTCAACAGCGTTCTTTCTGACGATATCAGAACGCCTGTTTTGCTTGAAACTATGGCAGGCAAGGGTTCTGAGGTCGGCGGCACATTTGAAGAGCTTGCAAAGATAATTGAAAAAACCGATCTTTCTCACAAGCTCGGCGTCTGTCTTGATACATGCCATATCAACGACGGCGGTTACGATATCGTAAGTGATCTCGACGGTGTGCTCGAAGAATTTGACCGCATTATAGGGCTTGAAAAGCTTTATGCTGTCCATCTGAACGACAGTATGAATCCTCTCGGCGCACATAAAGACAGACATCAGAAAATCGGCGCCGGAACTCTCGGCACAGATACTGTAAAAAACATTATTAATCATAAAAAACTTCGCGATCTGCCGTTTTTTCTTGAAACCCCGAATGAACTTGACGGTTATGCGAAAGAAATCTCGCTTCTGAAATCTCTTCGTTACGAAGATTGAAATATTATTAATTGAAAAGGTGTAATTTCCCCATGATGTACATTATTGACAGCGCAAATCTCGAGCAGATAAGAGAATGCGTTGAGTTTTACCCGGTCGCCGGAGTAACAACAAATCCGACGATAATTTCAAGAGAGAAAACAGATTTTATCTCTCTTATCAAAAGCATCCGCGAGATTATCGGTCCCGACAGAATGCTCCATATTCAGGCCACTTCCCACGATGCAGAAGGCATTATTAAAGAAGCAGTTGCGCTTCAGGGCATAGTCGGAGGTGACTTCTATATAAAAATACCCGTAAACCCGGAAGGGCTCAAGGCAACGATGGCACTCAAAAAAATGGGTATAAAAGTAACCGAAACCGCAATTTTCACACAGCAGCAGGCGATGCTTTCTGCGATCGCCGGAGCTGATTTCGTAGCTCCGTATGTAAACAGGCTCGACAATATCGTTTCTGACGGCGTTCACGTAGTCGGCGAAATCGTTGATATGTTCAAAATGCACGACATCAAAACAAAAGTTCTTGCCGCAAGCTTCAAAACGGTTGAGCAGATACATAAAATTGCCATGGTAGGCGCTCAGGCTGTTACTATCAGCACGGATCTTTTCCATACCCTTACATATCACCCGCTTACACAGTATGCTATAGACGATTTTATCGCCGACTGGGAAGCATGCTACGGCAAGGTAAATATCCTTCAGATAATCGACGGACAGAAGGACTGAACCGGTCAAAAAATATAAGATTTCCCGAAAAATACAGAATGCCCCAACGGAGTAGATCCGCAGGGGCATTATTGTTTTGAGTATTTATTGCTTGGTATCTTTTTCTTTTGTTTTTTCTTTCTCTTCTTTTTCGGTGTCGTTTATTTTGTCTATTATTGCCGTGAGTTTGCCTGAAACCGCTTTTTCGGAATTGGCGGCTATGGTTGAAAGCAAAATATAGTCTTCAAGCATGATTTCATTTGCAGGGTCGTTTATCTCCATAGCCTTTTTTACGGAACTGAGAAAAGCTTTTTCCTGTTCTTCGCAAAAACGGTCGTATGCCTCTTCGATAGTGTGCTTGCTCATCTGATGGTCTATCATTCTTGTTATTGCGTTTATGGGTATTACCTGTTTCAGAATGCATATAATAAGAATGTAAGCAAGATGGATTTTAGAGTATTTCTTTTTTACGGGAGCGGGAATAAGACCGAGTTTTACGTAATTGTTGATCATTGACGGAGTGATGGTTTTATTTTCGTCATCGTAAAAAACGCCGAGATATTTTTCCATCAATGCTATAACCTGATCCATATAAAGCTCGATTTCGGGCAGCTCGTTCCATCTCGGAATACGGTATTCGAGCATATGGGTGCACCATTCGGATATCTGACGGTTGAGCTCAACGGTTTTAGCTTCTTTTTCGTCCATTTTTTTCAGCTCCGATTCGTTTTTTCTGATTATCTTTTATGATTTTATATTATAGCACATTTTTATTGAAAATGGAAGATAGTTTGAAAATATTTCATAAACTTGTTGTTTCAAACCCTTGACATATTTAAAATTACCTGATATAATAGTTTTAGAAACCAGATATGACAGGTGGCGAAATTATGAAAACAAGTCATGTTCTTAATATTTTCGGAGACTCGATCATGAAAGGCGTTTTGCTGGATGAAGATTCAAAAAAATATATTCTTTCAGCAAATGCTCCGGGCGATGAGATCGCAAAAAATATAAATATAAATGTTAACAACAGGTCTGTTTTCGGATGCACTGTTGTAAAGGGTGCAAGGCTCGTCTCTTCGGCGATCGAAAAGGGCAGGGTAGACGGAACGGGACCGGTCCTGATAGAATACGGCGGTAATGACTGCAATTACGCCTGGAAGGAGATCTCTGATTTTCCCGACGAAATGCACGATCCGGTAACGCCGCTGAAATTATTTGAGAGGCTTTATTCCGATCTTATTGCGGATGTGAAAAAAGCCGGCATAACGCCGATAATTATGTCTCTCCCGCCGATAGAACCGTCAAGATATCTTGCGTGGATAACAAAAGACGGACTTTCTGCGGATAACATTCTCAAATGGCTCGGTGACGTAAATATGATATACCGTTTTCAGGAGCTTTACTCGAATGCAATTTCAAAAATCGCGTTCAAAACAAATTCTCTTTTTATAGACGTTCGGTCGTATTTTCTTGATAAACACAATTACGGCAGTCTGCTTTGCGCAGACGGCATTCATCCCAACATAGAAGGACAGAAGCTTATAACTAAAGCAATGATGGATTTTTTCAGAGCCTCTCCTTCAATGGCATAATTACGGTATATTTCAAAAGCCGCCTAAAGGCGGCTTTTTTATTTATATAAGCTTTGTTTGCGAGGGAGTCTCGTCTTCTTTCAGAAATGCTCCTGCGGCGGGAATGTTTTTCGTTCTGTATTTATTTGGTTTTTCAAACATTCCGTCTTTGTATAAAACAACATCCGAAAGAATATTCTTCGACTTAAGCGTCATAACGTTTACGCCGGCAGTGCTTTTTGTCGATTTCGCTCCGATAGCGCCGCTGTCAACGATAAGGCACCGTCCGTTTGACGATGTTAACACAAACAACTGCTCTTCTTTTATTGCAAACATTGCAACAAGCGGCGACGCGTCTGAATATGCGTTTATAAGTTTTTTACGGTTTGTTTTTGTTTCATACGATGCGATTTCGATCTTTGCGCATTTTCCGTTTTCAAAAAACGCGAGGATATAACCTTTATAATCGGTCGTGGCTGTGATAAATACCGGAGTTTCGCCATTTTCCATACCGAGTTTCTGAGGTAGAAAATCGCCGAGCACCGATGTCCTTGAATCTTCAAAATCACATACGCGTGCCTTATATACCTGATATTTGTCGGTAAAGATCAGAAGATCCGAAAGATTTGTTGCCTCAAATGTGTATCTTATCTCGTCTCCTTCTTTAAGCTTATGGTCACCCGACATTCTGAGCGATTGTGCTGTTATTTTTTTGAAATAACCTGCCGCAGTCATAAATACGGTTACGGGATAATCTTCCGCAGTTTCCTCTTCTTCCGGTTCTTCTATCTCGTCTTCGTAAAGCAGCGCGGTTTTTCTCGGCTTACCGTATTTTTTCATTATCTGAGTAAGCTGATTGATTATCACTTTTTTCAGCTTCTGAGAAGAATTGAGCGTATCCTGCATTTCCTCTGCGGATTTTTTCAGCTTTTCGATTTCTGCGGTTTTGTTTAAAATGTATTCTCTGTTCAGATTTCTCAGCTTTATTTCGGCAACAAATTCAGCCTGGATCTCATCTATGCCGAACCCGATCATCAGGTTGGGAACGACCTGATCCTCTTCTTCGGTTTCACGGACTATTTTTATTGCCTTGTCGATATCAAGAAGAATTTTCTGTAAGCCGAGAAGAAGATGCAGTCTGTCATTTGTTTTCTGAATGTCGTAATACAGTCCGCGTTTTATACATTCGGTCCTGAATGCGATCCATTCGCTGAGTATCTCTCTTATACCCATCGTTTTCGGTCTTCCGCCGATGAGGATATTGAAATTCGCAGCAAACGAGTCTTCAAGAGTCGTCATCTTGAAAAGACGCTGCATCAGTTTGTCCGGATCGGCGCCGCGTTTTAAATCTATCGCGATTTTCATACCGTTTATATCTGTTTCATCGCGTATATACGACGCTTCTTTTACTTTACCGGTCTTTACAAGGTCAACGATCTTGTCTATTATCGCTTCTACTGTTGTGGAAAACGGAATTTCCGTTATTTCTATGCAGTTCGCTTTTTTATCATATGTATATTTTGCCCTTACCTTGAATGAACCTATCCCTGTTTCATATATCTGCCTGAGTTGTTCACGGTCATAAATCAGATATCCTCCGGTCGTAAAATCCGGAGCGGTCAGGGTGAGCATTATATTATGATCGGGATTTTTTATCAGCTCAATAGTTGTCTGGCATATTTCGTTGAGATTGAACGAACATATTGTGCTTGCCATTCCTACCGCTATGCCCTGGTTGGGATTTACAAGAATATTCGGAAATGTTGTCGGTAAAAGAGTAGGCTCTTTCATCGTTCCGTCATAGTTGTCTACAAAATCAACTACATCCTTGTCTATATCCGCAAAGATCTCGGCGCAAACAGGATCAAGCTTTGCCTCGGTATATCTCGGTGCGGCAAATGCCATATCCCTTGAATAATGCTTGCCGAAATTTCCCTTTGAGTCAACAAGCGGCAGTATAAGGGCGTCATGACCTCTTGTTAGACGAACCATTGTTTCGTATATCGCCATATCTCCGTGCGGATTCAGTCTCATTGTCTGCCCAACGATGTTTGCGCTTTTTGTTTTGGCGCCGGTCAGAAGTCCCATTTTATACATTGTATAAAGCAGTTTTCTGTGGGACGGTTTAAATCCGTCTATTTCCGGTATTGCACGCGAAACGATCACGCTCATCGTATACGGCATGTAGTTTTCTTCAAGTGTTCGGGTTATGGGCTGTTCTGTCTGATTCTGCATGATTTCTCCTAAAATAACAGTATTCGGTTATATACTTTCGATAATATCATATACATCTTCCGCATTGTGCGCAAACATATGCGCTCCGGCTTTTTCAAGCTCTTTTCTGCTTCCGTGACCGTATAAAACGCCTATACAGTCAAGTTTGTTTGCAGCAGCGCCGAGAATATCGTGTTTTCTGTCTCCTACCATCACGGCAAGAGAATTGTCTTTTATATCCAGAAGAGTAACGGCGTTTTTTATTATGTCCGCTTTCACTTCATCTGTCCTTTGCAGATCGCTGCCGCAAATGAATGTGAAATATTTATTCAGCCCGAAATGTTCAAGCACACGTACGGATGTGGGCGTAGGCTTCAAAGTGGCTACCGCAAGAGTATACTCTTTGCTGTAAAGCCTCGAAAGCAATTTTTCAACGCCCGGATAAACGTGATTTTCAAAGATCCCTTTCGGTGTATAGTATTCTCTGAAAAGACGTATCGCCTCTTTCGCTTTTTCTTCCGTGAAACCGAAATATTCCGTATATGCCTGAGAAAGCGGCGCTCCTATAAACGACGGGAGAGAGTTTTCGTCATACTCTGTCACTCCGAGCTTTTCGAGAGAATACTTAACTGAATTTACTATCCCTTCCTGCGGGTCCGTAAGTGTTCCGTCAAGGTCGAAAAGAATGTATTTTTTCATATGTTCCGTTATGAGATATCCGCAAGTTCAAGATACTTCGGACCGTTTTCTTCAATAAATACCTTTCTCGCTTCAAGATCGTTGCCAAGCAGCGTGTTAAACATTATATAGGTAGGCTCCTCTTCTTCGGGCATAACTTTTATAAGTTTTCTCGTCGCAGGATCCATAGTTGTAAGCTTCATCATTTCCGGATCGTTTTCACCGAGACCTTTTGATCTCTGAACGGAGTATTTACCGGTCAGGGTCGCTACTATATCGTTCTTTTCTCTGTCTGTATACGCAAACATCGTTTTGTCTTTTGACGTGATCTCATAAAGCGGCGACTCGGCAATATATACCTTGCCGTCTGCTATGAGCGACGGTGTAAGTCTGTATAGCATGGCAAGAATAAGCGTGCGTATCTGATATCCGTCTTCGTCGGCATCAGTGCAGATTATTATTTTATGAAAGCGCAGTCCGTCGGGATTGAACTCCGCAAGAGGTTTGCCGTGTGCGGATATTTCTATTCCGCAGCCGAGAACTTTTATCAGGTCGGTTATGATATCGCTTTTAAGTATTTTTGAATAATCTGCTTTAAGACAGTTCAGTATTTTGCCGCGTACCGGCATAATTGCCTGAAATTCTGCCATTCTTGCAAGCTTTACAGAGCCCAGCGCAGAGTCGCCCTCAACGATATACAGCTCTCTTTCAGCAGGATTTTTCGAGCGGCAGTCAACAAATTTCTCAACTCTGTTCGCGATGTCCATCTCGCTTGTGAGCTTCTTTTTTATGTTCAGTCTGTTCTTTTCGGCGTTTTCTCTGCTGCGCTTGTTTATCAGCACCTGATCCGCTATTTTATCTGCTTCCTGCTTGTTTTCAATAAAGTATACTTCAAGAGAATGCTTGAGAAAATCTGTCATGCATTCCTGAATAAACTTATTGTTGATTGCCTTTTTTGTCTGGTTTTCATAAGATGTAACGGTGGACTGTGAATTTGAAATAAGCGCTAAACAGTCCGCAATATCGGCAAAAGTTATTTTCGATTCGTTTTTCAGATATTTGTTGTTTTGTTTCAGATACGCATCTATGGCATGAACAAATGCGCTCTTTACCGCTTTATCCGGTGAGCCGCCGTATTCAAGAAAGCTTGAGTTATGATAATATTCAAGCATCTGTTTTGTGTTTGTAAAACAGAAAACAACATTCAGGCGGACTTTGTATTCGGGTTTGTCTTCACGGTCTCTGCCTTTTCTGTCTGCGGCAAAATTTTGGATCGATGTCATCGCCTCAACCCCGACGCATTCTTCAAGATAACCCTCGATACCGTTTTCGTAAAGATACGTTTCGTCTTCAAACTGACCTTTTTCGGTCTGATATTTCAGAATGATCGTCAGCCCTGCGTTGCAGACGGCTTGTTTTTTTATCGTTTCAGAAAAATATTCGCGCGGTATGTTTATATCGGTAAAAACGTCTCTGTCGGGACGCCATTTTATTCTTGATCCGGAGGCGTGGGTGCTTTCCTGCTTGCCAAGCTGTTCTTCTTTATTCTTTTTTACCGGCTTGCCTTTTTTGAACTGAAGGTTATACGAATATTCGCCGTTGTAAATTTCGGCTTCCATATATTCCGAGGCATACTGAGTTGCGCAAAGACCGAGACCGTTCAGACCGAGCGAGTATTCATAGCTGCCCGATGTCTCATTGTCATATTTGCCTCCGGCATACATTTCACAGAAAAGAAGCTCCCAGTTATACGCCTTTTCTTTTTCGTTCCAGTCAACGGGAACGCCGCGTCCGAAATCCTTTACCTCAATGCTTCCGTCGTTGAATACGGTAACGATTATTTTTTTACCGTATCCTTCTTTGAATTCGTCTATTGAATTTGAAAGAATTTCAAAAAACGCGTGCTCACAGCCTTCAAGTCCGTCAGAACCGAATATTACAGACGGACGGAGACGGACTCTGTCTGCGCCTTTCAGGGATTTTATACTGTTGTCGTCATATGTGTTTTTTGCCAAGATCAGTTTTCCTCCATATCAAGCAGCGCATTCGCAAACTGAACGGGTATGAACGGCTGCAAATCGTCTATTTTTTCTCCTACGCCTACCAATTTGATAGGAAGCTGAGTAACATCTCTTACCGCGATAGTAACGCCGCCTTTTGCGGTGCCGTCAAGCTTTGTGAGAACAACGCCCGTGACCGCAGTCGCTTCCTTGAAGTCCTTTGCCTGAATTACCGCATTCTGTCCCGTTGTAGCGTCAAGAACGAGCAGTATCTCTTTGTCTGCATCCGGAAGCTCTTTTGAAACAACTCTTGTTATTTTTGAAAGCTCGTCCATAAGCCCTTTTTTGTTGTGAAGTCTGCCTGCGGTATCGCAAATAACAACGTCTGCTCCGCGTGCTTTTGCAGCCTGTATCGCATCGTAAACGACTGATGCGGGGTCGGATCCGTCTTTATGCTTAACTATATCTATATCTGCTCTTTCCGCCCATATCTCGATCTGCTCTATCGCTGCAGCTCTGAATGTATCCGCTGCCGCAATGATAACTTTTTTGCCCTGATTTTTCAGCAAATTTGCAAGCTTGCCGATCGTGGTGGTTTTTCCTACTCCGTTTACGCCCACAACTACAATTACGGAAGGCTGAGTATCGATTTTAAGCTCGTTTTCTCCGGTCATTTTTTCTGCAATTATATCGCGAAGGACCGTTTTGAGCGTGTTTGCGTCTTCTATTTTTTCGAGTTTGGCTCTTTTTCTGAGTTCGTCAATTATTCCTTCCGCCGTTTCATATCCAACGTCCGAAAGCAGAAGAAGCTCAAGAAGTTCATCGAGAAATTCCTCGTCAACTTTTCTGAAAGATGCAAATATGCTGTTCAGACTGTTTTGTATGTTTTCTTTCGTTTTAGAAAGACCGGCTTTTATTTTTTCAAAAAAACCCATGTTCCTCTCCTTTTTTTGCCGTTATTCTTCATTTTGCGCGGCTTCAGATATATCTATGGTAAGAATTTTGGAAATGCCTTTTTCACGCATCGTTACGCCGTAAAGCCTGTCTGCCGCTTCCATCGAACCTCTTCTGTGAGTAATAAGAAGAAATTGTGTTGTATCGGCAAAGCTGCGAAGATACTGAGCATATCTTGTAACGTTTACATCATCAAGCGCCGATTCTATCTCGTCAAGTAGACAGAAAGGTGACGGGCGCACTTTCATCAAAGCGAAATAAAGCGCTATCGCAGTAAGCGACTGCTCTCCGCCGGAAAGCGACGAGAGATGTTTTATTACTTTTCCGGGAGGAGCAACGTAAATTTCAACGCCTGCTTCGAGCGGATCGGACGGATCAGTAAGCGTGAGCTTTGCGGTTCCTCCGCCGAAAAGTTCTCTGAAAACCTGTAAAAATGCCTCGTTTATCTTTTTGAACTGTGTTTCAAAAATACCTGTCATTTCTTTTACAAGCTGTTCTATTATTTTTTCAAGAGATTCTTTTGACGAAATAAGATCGTTCGTCTGCTGTTCGAGTGTATCGTGACGTTCTTTTACCTGCGCGAACTCTTCGATAGCGTCAACATTTACGCTTCCCAGAGCTTTTATCTGGCTTTTAAGCTCCGATACACGTTTTCTCGATGCTTCCGTATCTTCGGGAATATTGTTTTTTGCAAAATCTTCCGCTTCTGACATTGACATTTCGTATTCGTCCCAGATCTTTGACGATACAGAGTCGATTTCCGTTTTAAGGGATGTCTTTTTGATCGTTATTCTTTCAGACTCTCTTCCGAGACGGTCCTTATTTGCAAAGTATTTCTTTTCTTCTTCAAAAATAGCGTTTTTATCTGCTTCGATAGCGGTCCTTCTGTTGTTTTCTTCAGTTATCGCAGCGACCTTCTCTTCCGCATCAAACCGTATTTTTGCGAGTTCCTCGGTTTTTTTGAGAGCATTCTTTTTATATTCTTCTATGGACGCAAGTATCTGTTCGATATCGCCTTTCAGCTTTGCATTCAGCTCAACGCCTTCTTTGCGGCGTTCTTCAAGGCGTTTTGTGATATCGGCAATATTTTCCGTATCTTTGATCTTTTCGAGTTTCTGCAGATCTTTTTCATGAAGACGTGCGGAGATCTCTTCCTGGATTTTTGCGAGCGCTTCGTGTTTTTCGTCCAGCTCGGTTATTTCCCGCTGCTTTTCTGATATAACGGCAAGCTTTGTTTCAAGAGCGCTTTTTATCGATTCAAGCTCGGTAATATTGCTTTCTTTTTCGTCTGTATTTGCCTTTATTCCGTCTTCAAACGCTTTTATCTGTTCGGAAATATTGAAAATGTACTGCTCACTGTGTTCCGTTTCTGCCTTTATCCTGATATGCTCATCGTTCAGCGCCTGATTTTCGGCGATCAGCCCGTCAAGTGAAGACTGAGCTGCAGCAAGCTCTTCCGTAACTGATTTAAGACGTTTTTCTTTTTCGTGAAGCTGAAGTGTTAATTCTTCTATTTCATTTGCGAGTTTTTTTATCTCGTTTGTTCTGCTTAAAATGCCGGTGTTTTTGCCGACAGACCCGCCGGTAAGAGAGCCGCCGGGGTTCACGACCTGTCCGTCAAGCGTTACCGCTTTGAAAGCATACCTGTTAACTTTTGCTATAGCCGTGGCATCGTCGATATTTTCTACTATAACGGTCCTGCCCAGAAGCTGTTCTATGATGCCCCTGTATTTTTCATCATATGTTATCAGGTCTGAAGCGATGCCTCGGTATCCGTGCGCACCGTTCAAAGACGCGGCATCGAGTTTTCTGCCCCTGATTGTGGAAATGGGAAGAAAAGTTGCTCTGCCGAGATTTTTTGATTTAAGATAATAAATGCAGTCTTTTGCCGCGCGTTCATCTTCTGTTATTATATTCTGTATCGAAGCGCCCAGAGCGATCTCCGTTGCGGTGGCATATTCAGGATCGACTTTTATTGCCGATGCGACCGTTCCGTGAACGCCTGAAAGGATCCCTCTCGCAGCTTCGTTCATAACGCTTTTTACGCTTCCCGCAAAGCCTTCGTAATGTTTTTCCATATCTTCAAACATCGATTTGCGGCTTTTCTTTTCGGAAATGCTGAAATTGAGCGTATTGTATTCACTGTTTGCCGTTTCAAGTTTCTTTCTGGCAGAAGAAACTTTCATTGAATATCCGTTGAATATATTTTTGTTGTCCGCAAGCTTCTGCTCAAGTTCTTCAAGCCTTTTTCTGCCTGAATCCTTGCCTTTGTTGAGTGATTCAAGCCTTTCTTTTGCGTCGGCAAGTTCTTTTTTCAGATTTTCGACAGATTCGTCAAGCGCAATGTTTTTTTCTGAAATTCGTCCTTCGTTTACACGAAGAGAGGTGATCTCGGATGCGAGAGAATCATATTCTTTCGTAAGACGTGAGGATGTTTCGGCATAATTCTTGTCGTCTCCGAGCTTTTCGTCTCTTTCCTCATTGATTTTTTTCGTTTCCGCTTCGATTTCGGCGATCTCTTTTTTCAGATCTTCTGTTTTTTGCGCATTTTCCTCTATTTCTTTCAGTATTTCGGCGTCTGAACGACTGCCTGACTGTATTTCGGAATTGATTCGTTCAATATCTTTCTGTGCGTGCTCGATATCGTTGTTTATAAGAAGGATCTCAGAGTTTTTTTGCTGCAACAGATCGTCAAACTGTTTGCTTTCGGTTCTCATTTGCTCGATTTTTGCCGTAAGCATTGCAATGTCGTCGGCAAGCTGCTCCATTTTATGTTCGCATCTGAGTATTTCAGCATCGTTTTTCTCTGTAGATTCGATCAATGCCGCCTCTGTTTTTTCTATTTCGGCAAACTCCTGCGAAAAACGCTCAAGATCGGAAAGCCACAGCGCGATTTCAAGCTTTTTCTTTTCATCAAAAAGCTCGATATACCTTCTTGCTTTTTTTGCCTGCTGCTCAAGCGGACCGAGCCTGTCTGCAAGCTCGGCGATTATATCGGAAAGACGAACTATATTTTCCTGAGTAGAGTTGAGCTTCCGTTCGCTTTCCTCTTTTTTGAATCTGTATTTTGCGATACCGGCAGCTTCTTCAAAAACGCTTCTTCTGTCTGTGCTTTTTGCGGAAATTATTTCCGTAACGGAACCCTGACCTATTATAGAGTAACCCGTTCTGCCAAGACCCGTATCACGAAAAAGATCGTGTATATCTTTCAGGCGAACGTTTTGCTTGTTTATGAAGTATTCGCTTTCGCCCGAACGGTAATATCTTCTTGAAATAACTATCTCAGAGTATGCTTCGGGCAGAGTGCCGTCGCTGTTGTCAAGCGTAAGCGAAACTTCGGCAAAGCCGAGCGGACGGCGCGACTGTGTGCCGTCAAAAATAACATCTTCCATTTTTACGCCACGAAGCGACCGTGAAGACGTTTCGCCCATAACCCAGCGTATCGCATCGGCTATGTTGCTTTTTCCGCTTCCGTTCGGACCGACTATTGCGGTTATGCCTGAACTGAAGTTTATAAGCGTTTTATCGGGAAACGATTTGAATCCCGTAAGCTCAAGGCTTTTTAACTGCATATTATCTCCTGTTGAAATGCAACATTCTATCAGTATAATTATAGCACATTCACACAAAAATTTCAACCGCATATTGATAAAATTACGGTAAATTTTCTCTTTCAGACAAAAAAAATGCCTCTTGACCGCTTTTTCGGAACAAATTGAGGAGAATCTCGTCTAATATTGCAAACGGAAAAATCGATCGTATTATACGGAGGAGTAAATAATGATAAATAAATCAAAATCCATATGCGTTATCCTGATCGCGGCATTTATTTTCGGTATATTGTCCGTCGGATGTTCTGCGGATATTGCAAAGCCGCATATAAAAAACGACCCCGCTGCAGTGCAGGGCGGCAATGAAAGCGAAAATGTAAACGTCGGATCTGAAGATAATGAAAAAGAAGATGAAAACAACGGGAACGCAGAAAACACTCATGCCTCTTTTACCGTCGATAAAAGCAGTCTTGATACGTTTGAAAGCGAAAAAGAGCTCCTGGAGTATATAAATGACAATCAGCTGTTCTATTTATATGAAACTGAAGTAGCTGAAGTGGCGTACGAGGGTATGGATACTGCGGAAATGCCTACGGCAACTGCGACGAACGCGGCGGGCAATGGCATGAAAACTTCCGACAGCAGAGATGTTTCAACAACAAATCTCGTTGATGAAAATGTTGACGAAGGCGATTACCTTAAAACAGACGGCGACTACATCTATATTATTCGCGATAATGAGCTGATAATAGTATCTGCAAAGGGTAAAGAGACCGAAGTGCTTTCTTATTACAAGCTTTTTGCGCAGGGTGAGGGCAATGTTTCGGAAATGTATATAAAGGGTGACAGAGCGATCGTTATTGCAAACGTTACGTTTTACGAAAAGCCCGATTTCGTTTCCGATACTTCTTTCGGCAAACCAGTAGACGAAATTACCGAAAATGATGTTATCGATGATTACTACTACGACCGCTATTATAACAGCTACAAAACATACTCGGCAGTTTATGTTATAGATATTTCAGACCGTGAAAAGCCAAAAGAAGAGTCGTCGTGCTTTGTTGAAGGTTACCTTGTTGCGACCCGTGAAACAAACGGACAGATTTATCTTATAGCAAATAAGGACATCGGAGGATACTACTGGGGATATTACAGAAACGAACCTGCTGCTGCAGACATCCTTCCGGAAGTATACGATTCAAAAAACGGCTACCGTACGATTGAGGCAACAAATGTTATCCGTCCGATATTCGAAAATGTATATCCTAACATGATGACGATCGCTGTGATAGATTATCTGAATACCGCTGATACCGAAACGCTGTCTGTTCTCGGTTCGGGATCCGATATTTATATGACTGCGGAAAGCCTTTATATCTTCAGCGGCAACGGCAACAGCACATGCGTTGCAAAATACAGTATAGGCAATACTCTTTCTTATGTTGCGTCTGCAGTTGTGCCCGGATATACCGCGACTGATTTTTCATACAATGAATACAACGGAAAATTCCGCATTGCAACCACAACATGGGGCAGCAGCACGGAAAACAATGTTTATGTTTACGATGAAAAGCTTGTAAAAACAGGCGAGCTTACGGGTCTTGCGCCTAACGAAAAGATATACTCGGTCCGTTTCAGCGGAGATGTTGCGTATGTCGTTACTTTCAGACAGGTCGATCCGCTTTTTGTGATCGATATGAGCGGCAATGATCCGAAGGTTACGGGCGAGCTGAAAGTTCCGGGTTTTTCAACATACCTTCATCCGGTAGGCGACGGTCTTTTACTCGGTATAGGCAAAGAAACAAAGGATAATGTATGGACAGATTACAGCGGCGAAAAATATGTTCAGACATATACCGACGGAATAAAGGTATCGCTTTTTGATGTATCCGATCCTTTCAATCCGAAAGAAAAAGATGTTGAGAATTATATCGGCGGCGATTCCGCATCAACGGAAGCATAGTATAATCACAGAGCATTCGTATACTCAAACGCAAAAAATACCGGCTATTTCCCGATACACACGATGGAAGGCGAAGCTGTTGTATGCATAAGTGTTGAGAACGGAGAACTGACATGCAAAACAGTGCCTGCATCTGATAATTACAGTTATTATTCGGGAAACTCAAGGATCTGCTATGTTGACGATATGCTGTATTTTTACCGCTATAACAGAATATCTGTTTACAGCAGAGATACTCTTGAGGAAATAGCTTCGATCACTGTTAAATAGAACTTACGTTTTACAGATAAAACTTAAAATTGACTGAAACAATCCCGTTTTCTCGGTTGACAAAACGGGATTGTATATGTTATAATATATTTTGAAGTAAAATATTCTTATTATTTCGATATATTATGAAAAGAACAGTTTCAGTTATCATTATTATCGCTCTTATTGCGGCGTTTTTGCCGGTATCAACTTTCTGCGACGAAACAGAGCCCGCAGAAGAAAATGCAGTTTTTGATGTTACATCTCCGTTTGCCGCTATCGTGAATGCGGATACGGGGACGGAGCTGTTTGCGAAAAACGCCGACATTCCCTTTTTCTGCGCGTTTCTGCCGCGCATAATGACATGTATCCTGCTTGTTGAAAGCGGACTTGATCTTTCGACCGTAATCACGCTTTCAAAAGAAATGATGGCGGTTTCTCACGATAAGAGCTCCGCAAATCTCGTTTCGGGCAATAAAATATCTCTTTACGACCTGATGAAATGTATTCTTGTGGCAAACTCACAGGAGGCATGTATCGCAGCCGCTGTAACTCTTGCGGGAGACGTTTCAGAATTTATTGTGCAGATGAACAAACGAGCAAGAGAGCTCGGCGCCGAAAGCACGGTTTTTACAAACGTTACGGGACAGTATTCTTCTGCGACGAAACAAACCACCACCGCTCACGATGTCGTTAAAATATGCACGCATGCGCTTTCTCTTGAATATATCGAAGATCTTTCCAACTACCGCTATGCTGATATAACCGTCAATGATTCAAAAAAGAGTATCTACACACATAATTCACTCGTCGACAGAAACAGTTCGTATTACATTAAAAAGGCGTCGGGACTTGCCATCTCCGGCAACAACACAACGGGGTATGCGCTTGTTTCCGTGGCGGTAGACAAGGCAATGAGAATTGTCTGTTTCGCTCTTAACTACGAAAGCGTTTCAAATCTATATGCCGATTTAAGCAATATGATCAATTTTTCGCTTACCGAATATGCATACAGAACGCTCATCCAGAAAAATGCTCCGGTCATTGAAATTCCCGTTGTGTTCGGCAAGGAACGCGACACAGTAACGCTTGTTGCAAGTTCTACCGTAAGCGCTTCACTGCCGTCATCGGTTCCGGACAGTAAAATAGTTGCAGATAAAAATATACCGGATAAAATTGATGCGCCGATAGCCAAAGGCACGGTTCTGGGCAGCGTAACATATTCATATGAAGGGCGTGTATACGGCACTACGGAGCTTATTGCGCAAAGCGATATCTCTCTTGATGTTATTGAATCGTATTCAGCCGCAATAAACGGATTTTTCTCAAACAAATATGTATGGGCTGCAATAATTACCGTGGTTTTCGTCGTTATTTTTTACTCTACAGTCCTTTACATCAAAAACAGAAAAAAAATGAGACGTGAAGAGAGCAATAAACGCAACAGAATAACAAAAATGCCGAGATAAAACAAATCAAAAAAAAGCTGTATTGATTTTTCAATACAGCTTTTTTTATCTAAATTCTGATTTTGATCAGCTTTGCATGCGGAAATACTCTACTATACCTTTTACTATTGCATCCGCCGCTTTTCCATATTTGCCTCGTCGGTGAACCATTCATAGTCGTAAATATTGCTCATAAATGCCGTTTCAAAGAGTATTGACGGAAAATCGGGGAACATTGAAACTTTATAATAGCCTATCTTATATGAGTTTTTCTTCAGCCCGGTAGCTTCGGTAAATTCATCCAGCATAACTTTTGAAAGCAGTTTTGAGCTTGTGTATGAATAGTATGTTACCGTGCCGCTTGTATTGAGCGGATTGGCTGTTTCGCCGACATAATTGAAGTGAACAGATACGTTTATGTCGGGTTTCCACGCCCTGTATTCAAGAATAAGCGGATCAAGATCTTTTTCAAGTTCTCTGTGATGCGTAAGATAAACCGTTGCGCCGAGATTGATAAGTCTTGTTTCAACAAGTCGTGAAAGCTCGTAGTTCCAGTCCGCTTCCGTCCATTTGATCCGTCCCCACGGACCGAGCGCGCCGCCGTTCAGGCTGTGACCGGGGTCGAGAGAGATCCTTATACCGTAAAGAGGATAATTATTGCTGTCGTAAAGCGAAACAGGATTTTTGAATGCGATTATCAGAGCGCCGTTTTCGAAATAAGCAGTATAACCGAAAATATAAAGCTCTTTTTTGTAAGTAAGCGATATTCTTGCGGTTGTGGAGTTGACTCGGGAAACCGAAGCCTCTTTGAACAGAGGATTATCGGGAAGCGAGAAATCGGCAGGCAAAGCGGAAAGATTGAATAGCGTTATATCCGCTTTTGTGTCGCTCATCCATACGGTGTTCATGGTTTTCGCGTCGGTGGGAATAACGATATTGGTGTATTTGCCGTCCTGACTTTGCGTTACTGATATTTTGCCGATTGCAGAGTAGGGGATAGCGGTATTATCCGTTTTCTTTATGTTGTCCGTTATCGTATAATAGCCGCTGCCCAAAAGAACGTTGCCGTTGTATTTCGATACTACCGTGTCAAGCGCGCCTATGGTGGCATAACGGAAATCTTCGCCCGTGACCTTCAGATCGGGCTTGAGCTGAGAGGGAAAATCTCCTATAAACTCAACAACATAGCTTTCAGGATCGTTGATCACTTCAATTGTGTTGGATCCTTTATAGCGGACGGTGTCGTAACCGTTTTTTTCTATCACGAATTCAGGATTGCCAAGAACTGCGTTCCCGTCTATATCGGGCAAAACGAACGATCCTTCATACCATGCTCTTCTGAAAGAACCGTCGGTTGAATCTTTGTCTGTTGTGGAAAGATCAACAGTATAATCGCCTATTACAACATAAACCTTTGCTCCTGCGGTCGCGGTGCAGGAGAAATTGATCGTTGTGCCGGATTTTTCTGCTCTGTCGTATTTCGGGGCGCATGTGCCGGAAACAAAACCGAATGAAGACATCGTTTTAGGTTCTGAATATGAACCGCTTTTCTTTATGATATAATCTACGGTCTCGCCCTTGTGTTCTATTTCATAATGATTTTCGCCGGTTTTGGGAACTGATACCATGTGCGTGAAATATCCCTTGGGCGAGCGTGTAGTTACTTCTTCCCCGGCTATGTAAAGCGGATAATTCGGATCTGATACGCCGATAATGAATGTTTTGGATGTTGTGCTTTCAACAGTCAGTGAAGAATACGACAAAACAAGCTTATCAGTTGCAGCCTCAACACCTTCGCTGCCGCTTTTGAAATATGTTTTTGCCGTATCACGAATTCCGGCAAGATTTTTTGCAACATCTTTATACGAGAATAACACAACACCTGAAACATGGTCTTTTGTTTTGAGGTATTTGAGCTGATTCTGTATTTCGGACGGTGATTTGTATGCGGCTACCGATGCACCCTTATATGCCGCAATACCTACATAAAGCTTCACCTTAGTTTGTGAAACAAGATCGTTCCACCAGTCTGTTATTGGTTTGAACGGCGCGGTAGAATGGTCGATTTCCCAATAAATCTGAGGACAGATATAATCGATCCACTCGTTGAGCACCCATTTTCTTGTATCCGCATAAACCTGATAGTATGATTCTGACGAGCTCTTTATATCCGTTCCGAGGCTGTTGTTTGTTTTAAGCGCCCATACTCCGCTCGGACTGATGCCGAACGCAAGCGAACTTTTCGCTGCTTTTATTGCTGCTGCTGTCTGCGAAACAAGAGCGTCATTATTCGATCTGCGCCAATCGGCAAGAGATTGTCCTTCTGTTTTATACTTTTCGTATTCTTTGCTGTCGGCAAATTTGGAAGAGTCGTTATACGGATAAAAATAATCGTCAAAATGAATGCCGTCAATATTATAGTTGTTTACTATTTCAAGTATGCCGTCAATTATTAGTTTACGGACCTCAGGTATACCGGGATTATAGTAAGCTGCACCGTCGCTGTGCTTTACTACCCATTCAGGATGGACCCTTGCCGGGTTCGATTCCGCAAGCTGAGAAAGATCATGTCCTATTTTTCCGCTTTGCGTTATTCTGTAAGGATTGACCCAGGCGTGAAGCTCTATTCCTCGTGAATGCGCTGCGGTAATGAAATATTCAAGACAGTCAAGCGGAAGCTTGTCGCCCTGTTTTTCAACAATACAGTCTGACGACGGGAATATCGAAGAATAATAAACAGCGTCGCTCTTCGGACGGACCTGCAGGAATATCGCATTGAAGCCCCATTCGTAAGCATTATTTACGATCGTATCTATTTCAGCGCGCAGCTCTGCAGCCGAAAGTCCCGGTTTTGACGGAAAATCGATATTTGAAACTGTTGCCACCCACAAACCTTTAAGTCCGTCGGAAGCAGCGCCTATTACGATCTCTTCTGAAGGAGGTAAGGTAGGCTGTTCTTCCTGTTTTTCAACCGTTGCGGTAAAGTTTGCGGTAAATCCGCCGTCCTGAGTTGTAACCGTTATTATTGCCGTGCCTTCAGAAAGCGCAGTTATTTTACCGTTGTTATCTACAGAAACAATATCGGGAGCTGAAGAAACGAAGGTAACATTTTTATTCGCAGCCAAAGAGGGCGCGACTGCCCACGAAAGTGTGAGCGAATCTCCTATTTGGGCAAAAACATAACTTTCGGATGAGAATGAAACGCCCGTTACAGCCACATTCTGCGGAATATCCACTTTAACATCCACTACCGTTTTTATATTTCCGCCTGCGGCGAAAATATTGATTTTTGCGGTTCCGCTTGATACTGCAGTAACTTTTCCGCTTCCGTCTACAGTTGCAACATCCGGATTATCAGATATAAAAACAACGGATCTGTCGGTCGTATTTTTAGGAGACAATGTGTACGAAATAGTATATGTTTCGCCTTTTTCGTCAAAACTGATCGATGTTTGGCTTAAAGTGATATTTTCTGCCGGGATCACCGCATCGACCTTAACTTTGCATATCGCCTGTTTTTTTCTGTTGTCTGAAACAGCGTATACCGTTGCCTCACCGTTGCCTACCGGAGTAACGATCCCCGTGGAGCCGTCAACGGTTACGGTTACTACGGATTTGTCTGATACTATCCATTCAAGACCGCGTTCCGTTGTGTTTTCAGGCTCCCATACAGGGGTAAGCCTTATATTTTCATCAAGAGTGGTGAACGTGTATTCCGAAATATCGAAATTTACATCTGTCATCGGAACATTTACATCCACATTTACATTAACTTCACAAAAAGCGGCGAAATCACCTTTTACCGTGCGCGCGGTAATAATGGCCTTTCCGTTTGAAACGGAGATAACG
>JAEEGF012079858.1_pt1 | contig 40523 bp, 36 predicted proteins | sample 9134171 | NCBI WGS metagenome assembly JAEEGF01 (sample SAMN16246542, study PRJNA631951) | gut metagenome | biome: gut microbiome; feature: rumen; material: AP-attached | host: Bos | place: Iran: Karaj | collected 2018-10 | reverse complement strand
TTTTAGTAATTGAAGAATAATGTAAATGTGTCTGTAATTCAAGATGCAGATGGAAATAATATTGTAATGATTAATGATATTGCTTTTAAGGGAAAGCGATCGATGAATTGGGATGATGTAAAGGAGTATTTAAAAGGATTTGTTGGAAATAATTACACTATAGCTGGCTCTAATGAAGTTGTTTATATTGGAACTGATTTACCCGATGAATATACTGGTTCAGATTATACCTATAGCTTGAAAGGTGCAGTTGCTAAAGCAAAAGCCAACGCAGCTCAAGGATTAGGAGAATTAATTGAGATAGCAACAAATGGAAAGCATACAGAGAATAAAAAGGAAAAGCATAATATTGATGGAGCTAATGGTTGGTATCGTTATGATTCTTGTTTTGCTCTGCCTGTATATGGAGTTGATAATAAAGTGGAAAGGTATAACGTCTTTAATGTAAATTTGATAATTAGACATGATTTAGATGGCAAGAAGTATTTATACGACATAATAAACATAAAAAAAGAAACGAGCAACCCGCTTGGCTGTTAGTTTCTAACACGTACGGTAAAAAACCCATTTCTTGATTATTATAATAAAGACGAAAATGGCTTGTGTCAATAGTTTCTAGGATTATTTTAGGAAGGGGATATTTATGACAAAGGAGAATATGAGGATGCAGGAAAGTCAGGCAAGTCCACTGTGGATCGCCTGGCTTTTAATAAAATGATTGAAGAAATCAAATATAGTACCTCATAATAAATATAGTGTGGTATAGTAAAGACTATACTAAATTTATTAGGGAGAGGAATATGAAAAGAAAAAAATATATGGCCATAGTCATGACTACACTTGTTGTAGTTACAATGGCTGGATGTGGAGAAAATGCATCAGAAAATGTTAGCGAGAACATAGTAGATAATGCAGTAGAACATACAGAAGATGCCACTGAACAATCAACGGATAGCACAGAGGATAATATCGCTGATTCAGTATACGCGGATGTTGAAAGCGGGAATGCAAAGGTTGAATATACTGGAAAAGGGGATAGTACAGTTTATTTAGAATTATCACAGGTCCTGACCGAAAGTGAAAGCTATACCATAGATGAAATCTGTGAAGCTTTAAATCAGATAGAAGATTTTCAGAACGAGGCAGATATAACATACTCAATAATTGATTGTGGCAGTGATGGTGAGAGCGAGCTTCTTGTTGAGGCGCAGCTTAGTGTGATGTATAGCCTGGATATGATAATAAAAAAAGTAGATGATAAATTTGTTATTTGTTACGCCAGGGACAATTCAGATAGAGTAACGGAAAAAATCAATGAAGATGGAACAATCGAACGTTATTTGAGTTCTGCTTATAATATTCATGGTACGGATTATGCTTTTGTGGATGCAGCAGGAGAATATAAGTTTTTCTATGGTGTTACAGAAACGCTTTCGTTATTTGATACTTATGATATTTACAAAGGTGACTCAAAGATATCCATTTCAACCGAGGGCCTTGATGCTGAGCATATAGCTGTCCTAGAGTACTATTTCGAGGAGAATTATGAGGATAGAGAATACTTCTATTCTTTTTATACTATAGATGATAACTATGGCAAAGTGGAGACTGAAGAGGGAAAGGCTGATTTGGCTGAGCTTGGAGTTCGATTCAAAGATGAAGGATATTTAGTATATGACCAAGACGGCATAGATGCAGTTCTTCGGGATAGGGAAGATGAAATAGGATATACAAAGCTATAAAAAAAGTGGTCGATTTCGACCACTTTTATTCAAACATTAAATCAATCCAGCGAATACAGTGGCAAACACAACTGTAAGGATGCCGGCAACGGCGATTGAAAGAGAACTCATAGCTCCTTCGATTTCACCGATTTCCATAGCTTTTGCTGTGCCAATAGCATGGGCTGCAGTGCCGAGGGCTAATCCTTTAGAGATTGGCTCGTGGATTCTGAAAATCTTGCAAATAAACTCGCCAAGGATATTTCCAATAACTCCTGTGATTACGATTACTGCAACGGTGATTGTTACATATCCGCCAAGCTCTTCTGAAACACCCATGCCGATAGCAGTGGTGATTGACTTTGGAAGAAGTGTAACGTAGTTTTCATGGGAAAGTCCCATAAGCTTTGCTAAAACAAATACAGTAGCAAGGCTAGTAATAACACCGGCTGTTATACCAAGAATTACGGCCTTTGCATTCTTCTTGAGAAGTTCAAATTCCTCATAAAGTGGAATTGCAAGGCACACTGTGGAAGGTGTTAAAAGCCAGCTTAAATACTTTGCTCCTTCATTGTATGTTTCATAATTGATGCCACATGTACATAAGAAAAGGATAGTAAAGATAATAGATATCAATAATGGATTAAAGAATCCAAATCCGAATTTCTTTTTTAACCATGCGCCTAATCCGTAAGAAACAAGGCTGATAGTTACTCCAGCGTAAGCACTGGTTGCCATAAATTCTGACATTATGCTTCCTCCTTCTTTCCCATGCGAATAATTCCTTGTGAAACTAATCCTGTAGCAGCCATTACAGTGAAGATTGTGATAACGGTAATGACTGAAACTGGTAAAAGAACGGGTTCAAGCACATTCCAAGATGACATAAGTCCAACTCCTGCTGGAATAAACATTACAGGCATAATTTCAATCAAGAATTTTCCAGATTCTTTAACCTGGTCAAGCTTGAGAATTCCAGTGAGAAGAAAAATAAACATAAAGACCATGCCATAAATACTTGCAGGTATAGGAAGTGGGAGAACTGCTTTGCATATCTCGCCAAGAAGTGAAACTGCAAGAATGATTAAGAATTGTTTTAAATATTTCATTGGTATTACCTCAATATAGCTTAAAAGTTCTTACACATTATACTCTTTGTATTGAAAGAAACAAGGGGGTGTATATTAATTCACATAAAGAACATAATAGTCGGAAATCTCCATTTTTTAGACACAATTGTATAGTAGAATCAAAAAAGGATATGTAAGTAAACTGGTAAACTATCTTTATTTTGCATACTTTGGGGGTAAGAATGAGAGAAGAATACTACGACACCATGATGTCTGGAAAAATTCCAAAGGGACTTCCTGGCGGATTTTTTGTATATGAAGCAGGCGGTGATGAAAATATAGTATTTGCTGAGCCAAATGTTGTACGACTATTTGGTTGTGATAGCTTTGATGATTTTATGGAACTGGTTGGCGGCAATTTTAAAGGCATGGTTCACCCAGACGATTTATATAAAATCGAAAATCAAATCGAGGCCCAGACCATCTATGCAGAAAAAAGACATGATTATGTGCGATATAGAATAATTACCAAGCAAGGTGACTTACGCTATATTGAAGATTTTGGGCATCTTCTTCACTGTGGTGATGGAAAGAGCTACTATTCTGTATTCATAGTTGACGTTGATCAAAATGAATACTTGAACACCACAAGTAATTCATATGCTGAGGCAGAGGTGCTGTCATCAAATAGAGAAACAGATGAGCTTACAGGTTTATTAAATATGGCTTATTTCTATAATAAAGTTCAGCTGCTTTTGACAGCTCCAGAGTCACGCAGACAAGTTGCGTCCTTTGTCCATTTTGATATTCCAAACTTCAAACTCTACAATGAGCGTCATGGCTTTAAAATGGGCGATGAGCTTTTGTGTGAGTTTGGTCGGACTATAAGCGATGTTTTCTATGGTGGTACTGTAGCAAGATTTTCAGATGACCACTTTGTAGTGTATTGCACAGCTCCAAAGGAAGAAGTTATTGAGTGTGTTGAAGAAGTATACCGTAGAATGCTTCTCACAGATGATGTAAATAAAAAAGTAAAAATAAAAGCAGGTATATATTTCATGGAAGACCGCCGTGCAGAAGTTGGATTAGCATGCGACCATGCAAGACTTGCCTGCAATAGTATAAAAAGTCGACATGATGTAAACTATTGTGTTTATGATGATATTATTCGTGATGGCCTGCGCCGTCAGCAGTTTGTTGTTGACCATATTGATGAGGCCATTGCAAAGGATTATATAAAGGTATTCTATCAGCCAATTATAAGAGTTAGCACAGGAAAGATATGTGGATATGAAGCCCTTGTAAGATGGGTGGATCCTGAAAATGGAATGCTTCCTCCAGGATACTTTATTGAAACATTGGAGCATTTTCATTTAATTCATCTTGTAGATGAATTCGTAGTAAAAAAAGTTTGTCAGGATTATAGAAAGCTTGCTGATGAGGGAGAAACATTGGTTCCAATATCAGTAAATATTTCAAGGCTGGATTTTGAGATTTGTGATGTATATAAGCTTCTTTCAGATTTCTGTGAAATATACGAAGTTCCAAGAAACATGATAGATGTGGAAATCACAGAAAGTGCTTTTTCAGATAATACTGGACTAATCAAAGAAGAGGCAGGCAGAATTCGCGAGGCAGGCTACGAGATATGGATTGATGATTTTGGCAGTGGCTATTCTTCACTGACCACATTGGCGGATTATCAATTCGATGTACTTAAGCTTGATATGGTATTCCTGCGAAGCGCAGATAAAAATCCAAAGACTAAAACTTTAATGAGTTATATTATAAAGACCGCAAATCAGTTGGGAGCATCTCCTCTATGTGAAGGCGTTGAGACTAAGGAGCATTATGAGTTCCTTAAGGAAGTTGGTTGTGAAAGGGCTCAAGGCTTTTACTTCGGAAAACCTATGCCTCTTAATGAGTTGTTGGATAGAATGTATGAAAAAGGAATGCAGTGGGAAGATTAATTCCCACTGCATTTTTTGATTAATATTAAAGTTGTGCTGTACAATGTGGGCAACGAGTTGCCTTGATATGAATCTTGCTGTAGCAATATGGGCAATCCTTCTCGGTTGGCTCTGCTGCTTCAGCCTCTTCTTTATTTTTCTTTAAAAGAGCAGCGGCTCTTTCTGTTCCTCTGTTGATACCCTTGATAATGCAGAAGATTACAAAAGCAGTAATAAGGAAATTGATAATTGCTGTAATAAAATTACCATATGTAAGAACAGGTGCTGCCTCTCCAGTTCCAAGGGTAACCTTTAACTCAGAAAAATCTGTTCCTCCAAAGATTCCAAGGATTGGAGTGAGGATATCTTCGTTAAGGGAAGTTACGATAGCTGTGAAAGCACCACCTACGATGACACCGACAGCCATGTCCATTACATTTCCTCGAAGGATAAATTCTTTAAATTCAGAAATAAAACCATTCTTTTTGCTCATAGATTACCTCCCTATTAATAAAAAGTGTGAAATACATTAAACACATTTATTTTACCGATTTAGACTGATATTGGCAATAATCTTAAACAATAATATCTAGATAAACCAATAAAAATTAGTTCAAATTGTAAAAATATAAAAAATTGAAAAATAAGTATTGATTTTATACTTAATATTTGGCAAAATCATAATATACTAATTGCGAACAGATTTAGAGGGAGGATTAATCTAAATGTTTTGTGTAAAATGCGGTAAAGAAATAATGCCTGGTGCAAAGTTCTGTACAGGTTGCGGTGCGCCAGCGCCAGCAGCTGAGCAGCCAGCACCACAGCCAATTCCACCAGTACAACCACAACCAACTCCAGTTCCACAGCCACAGCCTATTCCACAGCCGGCGCCACAGCCCATGCCTCAGCAGGTGGATGTGAAAGCTGCAAAAAAGGCTGCCAAGGAAGCAAAGAAGGCTGAAAAGAGAGCAGCTAAGGCTGCCAAGAAAGCTGCCAAGGCAAATAATGAAGGCGGAAGTAAAAAGCCACCAATTTTTGTTTGGATTATCATTGCAGTTCTAGTGGTTGCAGCAGCTGTAGCAGCAGTATTTGTTTTACATCGTTCAAAGACAATCAATGTAAATGATTATGTGACTGTAGAGTTCACAGGCTATGATTCAATGGGGAAGGCTGAAGTTACAATCGATGAGTCATTCTGGGAAGATTTATATAACAAATCTAGATTTGATGACAAATCAAAGGTGAAGAAGTCATTCACTTCACACTATGGCCCTGCAGACTATATGGAAGAGGCTGTTGGAAAGAAAATCAGTTATGATGTTGACCCAGAAAAGAAACTTTCTAACGGAGATGAAGTATCAGTTTCTTGGAAGATAAAGGCTGATTCAATCGAAAAGAAATATGGCGTAAAGGTTGAGTACGAGGATACTTCATACACAGTAGAAAAGCTTGAAGAACTTAAAGAGTTCGATCCATTCGATGGAATAGAAATTTCTTATACAGGTATTGAAGGTGATGGTAAGGCATCTATCAAGGTAGTTAAGGAAGATGCAGTTTATAACGACTTCTCATATTCATCAAGCCAGAGCTACTACTTATCAGAGGGAGATATCATTACCGTAACATACGCACCATCATACAGCGAGGATGAGCTTGCTGAAATGTGTGCAGAGAAATATGGAATGGTTCCTACTGCAGTTACAAAGGATTACAAAGTAGAGGGCCTTGGCCATCTTCTTAAGGATTCTACAGAGATTACTGAGGCGAGCATGGGTTCTGTAATCGAAGATTGTGAAAAGAAGATTAAGGATGTTTCTCGTCTCAGTTCAATGGAGGAAATGCAGAGCATAAAGTACTTAGGTTCATACCTTCTCCAGGAGGCAGATTACTCTGAAGGAAATGAAGTAATAGCTGTCTTTGAGTGCTCAGTGATGCTTTCTGATTCAGATTCATTAGATACTGATTCATTTACATTCTATACATATGTTGAAATCAACAATGTAAGCATCAATGAAAAGGGTGAATGTGGTTACGAAAAGATTCTTGGTACAACAACCACAACAGTACAATACGAAACAAAGTTTGACAAAAAGTTTAATTACTATGGATATGAAAAAGAAGCCGATTGTAAAGCTGAAATTGAGGAAGCAATTGACTGGTATGTAAAGTACTATGGATTGGTTACTTCAAACACATTCGGTGAGGCTTTATAAGCCAGTTTAACTAACAAAGAAAGACTTCTCACACAGGCGTGTGAGAGGTTTTTTTTTATGCTGGTTTCGATTATAATAGAATAATCGAATTATTAAATCAGGAGAATTTGTTATGGGTTTATTTGACAAAAAGAAAAAAGAACAAGAGGTTAACACAAAGGCAGCTGAAAACCTCAATATCGAAGATACTGACGTGACTGACAAGGTAGATACTAGCAATAGATTCTTCGTATTGGTTGAGGGTGTCACATCAATGCTTGATGGAAATGGAAGCATTATCTCAGGACAGCTTTACGGCCAGCTCCACAAGGGCGACCAGGTATATTTATATCAGGCCAATGCACAGGTTGCAGAATGCGAAATTCAGGCTGTTGAAGCTCTTGTTGAAGAAAAGACTTCAATCGTAGATGAGGCAGAGAACACATCAGTTTCTCTACAGCTCAATCTTCCAGACGAGGTGGCAGTTCGTAAGTATGCTGTCATCACAAATCTTAAGCCACAGGAAAAGGTGGACCCAAGGGTTTCTATCGAAAATCCAGCATTAGCAGGAATTATTAATGGTATGGTTAAGTTCGGCAAGGATAATGGCTTCCATGCAACACTTGCTTACTGGCTTAGTCATGGTCATTTCATTACACCAATCAAAATGGATATTGAGCCTGAGCTCAATGAAAATGGTGTTGCAAAAATCAGCAAGGATACAAAAATCGGATTCTACATGCTTAAGTCTCAGATTAAGCTTACTGGCACACCAGAGGATAAAGATAGCTTAGTACTTCCACTTTTTACAGATTGGGCATCACTTCGCAGATGGAAGAATCTTGCAAAGGATGGACAAAGAGTACATACTCAAATCCTTTCATTCCAGGATGTATACGGAATGCTTAAGCGTGGAAATGTTTATTCAGGAATTGCGGTTAATCCATTTAACGAAGTTCCATGTACCCTTCCAATTCCTTATTTGGACACTATCACAAACACACCGGGCTACAAAAACGATTTCGGAATCAAGGAAAATGGAGCAGGCGCTGTTCAGGAGCAGAAGATTCCAGCAGGAAAGAGAATCCTTCTTGGTGTTCCAAAGGAGACAGAAGAGGTTGTTGCTATTCGTAGCAAGCTTGAGGAATATGGACAGAATCACGATGATATTAAATCTATCAGCTTCCTTACAAAGGTTGAAGAGGATACAAAGGTTGTTCGCCATCTAGTAGTATTGGAGTTTCCAGAGGGGTACGAAACAGAAAATATGAAGCAGCATATGGAAGCAATCTACAAAGAACTCAATCCGCTTGCACAGGAGATCAAGCAGATTGAATATGCAATAAAGGGTCGCATAAAGGCTATCGATGATGTAGTCGAGCAGCATGAGCAGCAGATGCTGATATATAGAGCGGAGAAACAGTAGGCTTGTTATCGTAATCAGCGTAGCATAGGGGGGAATTAAATAATGAAATTAGATGTTAAGAAGACAGTGCAAATGGGGTTTGCATTTCTTTCGATTTGCGCATTTTGGCAGATGTACAACGCATTGATTCCGCTTGTACTTACAAGCACATTTCATCTAAATGAGACCATATCCGGGGTAATTATGGCCATGGATAATGTGCTTGCACTTTTCTTACTACCAATGTTTGGTGCAATATCAGATAAGTGCAAAAGCAAGATGGGTAAGCGCAAACCATTTATTCTTTTTGGAACTATCGCAGCAGTTATTTTGATGATGCTGTTGCCAATTGTTGATAATAGCTATTTTGCAAATCCAACAATTGAAAAAGAGATTTTGTTCATTGGAATACTTGGTGCACTTCTTGTGGCAATGGGCACATATCGTAGCCCAGCAGTTGCCCTTATGGCGGATTGTACTATCAAGCCATTTCGTTCAAGGGCCAACGCTATCATCAATTTGATGGGAGCCATTGGAGGAATCATTTATCTTGGAGTTGCGGCAGTTCTTTACCCTGCTTCAAAGATAAAGGATTTGGAGCACGTAAATTACATGTTGGTTTTTGCAGTAGTAGCAGGAATCATGCTTGTGTCTCTTTGTATCGTAATGATTACTGTAGATGAGGTGGCACTTAACAAACAGGTAGAAAACTATGAGCTCCTTCATCCAGAGGAAGTGTTCACTATAGAGGATGAATCTGGAAATGAAGTGCTTCCTACAGAGGTAAAGCGTTCATTAGTATTTTTACTTATTTCAGTAGCATTATGGTTCATCGCATACAATGGCATGGAGACATGGTTTACAACATACGCTGTCAAGATGTGGGATATGGCACTGGGAGATGCTTCGCTATGTCTTCTTGTAGCCACAGCAGGAGCTATTGTTTTCTTTATTCCATCAGGTATTGTGGCATCCAAAATCGGCAGAAAGAAAACAATTCTTCTTGGAATTGTAATTTTGGGAGGCAGCTTTTTTGCAGGCTTTATTTTTACACTGATTCACCCAAGCTTTTCGCCACTGCTTTATGTTCTTTTTGCATGTGTAGGTATAGGTTGGGCGTTTATCAATGTAAATTCACTTCCAATGGTTGTAGAAATGTGTAAGGGTTCAGATATCGGAAAATTCACAGGATACTACTACACATTCTCAATGGCAGCCCAAATCGTAACACCTATTGTTGCAGGATGGTTGCTCTTACATGTGGGATATATCACACTTTTCCCATATGCTACCGTATTTGCGATAATGGCATTTATTACTATGATGTTTGTAAAACATGGAGATGGAAATGTGGAGGCTAAACGCGGCTTGGAAGCTTTTGAAGATATGGATTGATGTTACAAAAGCAAGGAAAAGAGGTAATAAACCAATGAATAAACCATTAGTATTTGCTCACAGGGGAGCCAGTGGCTATTTCCCTGAGAACACTATTCCTGCCTTTAAAGAGGCAGTTAGAATGGGAGCAGATGGAATAGAACTTGATATACACAAAACAAAGGATGGCCAGCTTGTTGTCATTCATGATGAAAAAATAGATAGAACTTCTAATGGTAAGGGAGACGTTAAGGACTTCACTTTGGATGAGCTTAGAAAATTCAATTACAATGCTACTCATCCAGAGTGCAAGGAAGCTCCTATTCCTACCATGAGAGAAGTGTTCGAGCTCATTAAGCCAACTAATCTAATAATCAATATTGAGCTTAAAACCGGAATCGTTTTTTATGAGGGGATAGAGGCAGATATTCTTGCCATGACTAAGGAATTTGGCATGGAAGACAGAGTAATCTATTCATCCTTCAATCACTATAGTGTTATGAAAATAAAGGAGCTTGATCCTACTGCCAGGACAGGATTCCTCTATATGGATGGCACTTTAAACATGCCAGAATATGGTAAGGAACATGGTGTGGAAGCATTGCACCCTGCTCTTTATAATGTACAGTATCCTAATTACGTACAGAGATGCCATGAGCTTGGATTGAAAATCAACACATGGACTGTTAATTCTAAGCAGTATATGCACATGGCATGCGAAATGGGATTGGATGGGATCATCACAAACTATCCAGACAAGGCATTAGAAATAGTAAACAGCTACAATTGGGACTAAAATGAAATTTGAAGATATATTTATTAAGGAACAGGATTTTGCCAACACTATGAAGGGCAAAGTCCTTCCTTTTCTAAAGGATAAAACAAAAGAAGGGTATTTTGAGAATAAGGATGGTATGCAGCTGCACTATGCAATGATGGTGCGCCCAGATGAAAAGGCATCAATCGTTATTTCACATGGCTATTGCGAATTCACAACCAAGTATTCGGAAATGTTGTATTACTTCTATCAGATGGGGTATTCCGTGTTCATTTTGGACCACAGAGGACATGGTCTTTCCGATAGAGAAGTGGAAGGTTATTATAAAATTCACGTAAATAGTTTTCAGGATTACATTTCAGATTTTAATGAATTCATTGAAAAGATAGTTAGGCCGGAAAGTGTTACTGAGCGTCTTATTCTATTTGCCCATTCAATGGGCGGAGGAATAGGTGCATTATACTTAGAACAATACCCAGATGTCTTTAAAAAGGCTATTCTTTCATCACCTATGATAGAGCTTTCTACTGGTGATACTAGCAAGGTAATTGTTAAGCTGTTAGCTCTGCTATCGTACATACCTTTCTTAAAAAAGAGATATTTGCCTGGGTATCATGATTATGATCACACTTTCAAATATCCTAGATGTTCAGCTTTATCAAAGGCGAGATATACATTCCAATACGAGGAGAGAGAAAGAGAGAAGCATTATCGTACAAACGGATGCACCTTTGGTTGGTCCAGAGAAGCATTTAATGTTTCTAAAAAAATTCTAAAAAACGCAAGCCTAGTAAAAATTCCTGTTATAATAATGCAAGCAGCGATGGATACCTTGGTAATGCCAGAGGCTCAAAACGAATTTGCAAAGCGTGCACAGAACTGTCAGCTTAAAAGATTCGAAGGTAGCAAGCATGAAATATTCAATGCTACAGATGACATTATCCTTGAGTATTACAACGAAGTATTTAGTTTTATGCAGGGTTTAGAATAGGAGTTAGCAATGTCAGATAAAGATTTTAGAGAATTTGACCCAGATGAGAAATCTACAACAGATATCTCAGACGAGGTTATAGAGGAAGTTACAGGTCAGGAAATAAAAAGGGATAAGGCAGACCACGAGGATAAGCCTACCGAGTTTTGCTATATCTGCCACAGACCAGACAATATCGCAGGCCCATTAATCAAAATGGCGCCAGGAATGAGCGTATGCCGCGATTGTATGCAGCACACATTCGATTCTATGGGTGGATTTGGTTTCGGCGGAGGAGACAATTCAAAGAGCAATGTTGATATGAACAAAATTCCTAACATCAGCTTTTTGAACCTTGGAAGCCTCTTTGGCGAGGGACCAAAGGTCAAGAACGCTCACGGTGCTGCAAGCCAAAAGGCAGAGGATAGACCAACACCAGCAATCGACATCAACAACATCATTCCACCTCACAAAATCAAGGCTATGCTTGATGAGTATGTGGTTGGACAGGATTATGCTAAAAAGGTTATGTCTGTTGCTGTTTATAACCATTACAAGCGTGTTGCTACAGGCACAATGGATGATATCGAAATCGAGAAGTCAAATATGCTTATGCTTGGACCTACAGGTTCAGGAAAAACATATCTTGTTCGTACATTAGCACGTCTTTTGGATGTGCCTCTTGCTATCACAGATGCCACATCTCTTACAGAGGCAGGCTATATTGGCGATGATATCGAATCAGTAGTCAGCAAGCTACTTGCAGCAGCTGGAAACGATGTTGAGCGTTGCCAGCAGGGTATCATTTTCATCGATGAGATTGATAAGCTTGCAAAAAAGAAAAACACAAATCAGCGTGATGTAAGTGGAGAGTCTGTACAGCAGGGTATGCTTAAGCTTCTTGAAGGTGCAGATGTAGAAGTACCTATCGGAGCTTCTAGCAAGAACGCTATGGTACCTACCACTACAATCAACACACGCAACATTCTATTTATCTGCGGTGGCGCTTTCCCAGCTATGGATGAGATTATCAAGGCTCGTCTTAATAAGCATTCATCTATGGGATTTATGGCGGATCTTAAGGATAAATATGATGACGATAAAAACATCCTTCAAAAGGTTACAGTTGAGGATTTAAGAGAGTTCGGTATGATTCCTGAGTTCATCGGACGTCTTCCAATTGTATTTGCTACAGAAATGCTTGATGAGGATATGCTTGTTCGTATTCTTAAGGAGCCAAAAAATGCAATTATCAAACAGTACCAGAAGCTCTTAGAGCTTGATGAGGTTAAGCTTGATTTCGAAGAGGAGGCTCTTCATGCCATAGCAAGAAAGGCTCTTGATAAAAAGCTTGGAGCAAGAGGTCTTCGCTCTATTATAGAGGAATTCATGCTTGATATTATGTATGAAATCCCTAAGGATGATAATATTGGCCAGGTAATCATTACTGAGGATTATATAGAGAAAAAAGGTGGTCCTAGAATACTTGTTAGGACAACAGGAATGATACCTGAAAAAGCAGCTGCTAATTAATGACTTACTGTTATGTAACTCCGGTATTAAGTGGCGTTAACAGGCATTAAGTAACGAAAATAAAAATTTGTTCAAAATATTCGGACATTTTCTTTACTTTGAATAAGTGTTCTGTTAAACTAAGTTTAGTCAAGCAAAGCTTGGCAAGTAATATATTGGAGGTACTTTAGCATGAGCAAAGGTACAGTTAAGTGGTTCAACAATTCAAAGGGCTACGGATTTATCTCAGACGAAGCTGGAAACGATGTATTCGTTCACTTCAGCGGCATCAACTCAGAGGGATTCAAGACTCTCGAAGAAGGTGCTACAGTTGAGTATGAAGTAACTGATGGGGCAAAGGGACCACAGGCTGTTAACGTAACAGTTGTACGTTAATCAATTTTTTAATCATTAATCTATTTTTCGGATACCTTTGGTTATGTTATGAAAAACAAGCTTTAAGGCAATACAAAAAAGATTAAGGGGAGAGGCAGTGTAAGAAATTACGCTGCCTTGTTTTTTTAAGGAGAAAGTTTGAAAAGGTTTATACACACTATTGTTAATTTAATAGCGGCGTTGTTGATAATGACAGGCTTGTTCGTAGCAGTTTGTTTATTTCTCAGCTTTACCAAAGAGGACTTTGATTTAGAAGGATTGACCAACGTTAGAAGCGTTGATGATTTAGTGGACTGGTACAAAGGGGAATCCATGGAAGCGATGATTGGGGAACCAGTCATTGTAGAGTCTGTATCATATGACAGATACGTATACCAGACCCTCTCAGAGGAGGAGAAAGAAACCTACGACCAGATATATGACTGCATTATCAACTATAAGGACAAGATTACCCTTTCGACTAAGGACAAAGACGTACTTGCTAAAGCCTATGAAGGGGTGATGGCAGACTATGGTAATCTGTTCTGGATAAGTGGTTACCAATACAATACATATGCATCTGGTAGTAATATCCTGGGGCTTGAATTTGAGCCTAAATACACCATGAATCAGGAGCAAAGAGATATTTATCAGGTTAAGATAGATTCAGTTGTTGCAGATTGGCTATATGGAATAAATCCTGAGGCTAGCGATTTTGAGAAGGCGCTTTATGTATTTGAGACCTTAATAGAAAAGGTTGATTACGATGTAGATAGTGAGGAAAATCAAAACATCCTTAGCGTTTTTTTATATCAGTCTACAGTGTGCCAAGGATATGCAGACGCTGCCTGGTATCTGTTGGATCAGCTTGGCATCAAGAGCACCATAGTCACAGGAACAGCCAATAACGAAAGCCATGCCTGGAATTTGGTGTACTTGGACGATGCTTATTACTACATGGATGTTACATGGGGAAATAGCAAATATCTAGATGACAACAACGACACAGCAAAGAGAATCAACTACGCTTACCTTGCTATGACCACAGAGGAAATCAGCCAAAATCACGTTATAACATCATCATTTGAGGTTCCAGAATGTTTATCTAATGCTGACAATTATTTCGTGAAAAAGGGCCTTTATTATGACTGGTTTGGCGTAGATGCTATTGGTAATCGATTGGCAGAATCATACAATGCCGGAGATGAAGAGATATCATTGAAATTTAGTAATTCTGATTTGTACACAAGAGTGCAGAACTACTTCTTTGATGAGAAGCACATTTCCGACTATATACAGGAGCTACAGTCCGTTTATTATTTATTGGACGAAAACTCAAATGTAATAACTATAAAATGGAGATAAATGCATGTGGTTTTAAAAACTACATGATGAATTAATAAAAACTATTTACGTGGAACAATCGGGGTGCTATAATAAGTACCACGGAGGAATTGTATACCATGTATAGAGTAATTATTGATAGTTGTGGAGAGTTAACAAAAGAAATGCAGGAGGATGGACATTTTGTTAACGTCCCTCTCACTCTGGAGGTAGGAGACCAGCAAATTATCGATGACGAGTCTTTTGATCAGGCATCATTTTTAAAGGCTGTTGCAGAATGCAGCACATCTCCTAAATCAGCTTGCCCTTCACCAAATGCCTATATGGTAGAGATGGAGTGCGATGCAGAGCGAATTTACATCGTTACACTTTCAGCACAATTATCTGGTTCATATAATAGTGCATGCTTAGCAAAGGATTTATACGAGGAAGACGATGAGTCAAAGCAGATATATGTTTTCGATTCAAAGTCAGCATCAATTGGTGAAACACTTATCGGTCTTAAGATTGCCGAGTGTGAGAATCAGGGTATGTCCTTTGAAGAGGTAGTAAAAACAGTTGAAGAATACATTGCAGGTCAGCATACATTCTTCGTTCTTGAGACACTTGAAACACTCAGAAAGGCAGGTCGTCTTTCTAATCTAAAGGCAGCTATTGCCGGCACATTAAATATCAAGCCTGTTATGGGCTCTACTGACGAGGGCAGCATTCAGCAGCTTGGTCAGGCCAGAGGCATGGTAAAAGCTTTGGATAAAATGGGCCAGTGTCTTGTAGATGTTACAGAAAACTGCGAGGAGAAGATTCTTGCAATATCTCATTGCAACTGTTTAGAGCGTGCTTTATCATTAAAGGAAAAAATGGAGTCTATGGCTAAGTTCAAGGAAATCTTCATTGTTGATACACGCGGCGTCAGCAGCATGTATGCCAATGACGGAGGCTTGATAATGGTCATTTAATTGCAATGACATACGAAGAAATAGTTTTTACAATTGATAATAAACGCCGATTTGGCAAAGCATGTGGAAGAGATGTAACAAAAGAGCTTATGAAAGCTTTGGATTATCCTGAGAAGGATTTACATATCATTCACATTGCTGGAACCAACGGTAAAGGTTCAGTAGCAGCTTTTGTGAGTAGTATCTTACAGGCTGCTTCTTTTGTATCTAAGGAGCATTTTAAGGTAGGTCTTTTCACATCACCTCATCTTATTGAGTACACAGAGCGTATTCAAATCGATGGAAAGCAGATTTCGAGAGAAGATGTAACAAGACTGGGTGAAAGCCTATTATCACTGGAGTTGAATCTAGAACCAACCATGTTTGACTACTGGTTAGCAATGGCAATGCTCTATTTTAAAGAGCAAAATGTCAAATATGTGGTGCTGGAAACTGGTCTTGGTGGAGCTAAAGATTCAACCAATGGATTGAGTGTGAAGCCAGAGGTTTGTGCAATCACTTCTATCGGTTTGGAGCATACCCAGTACCTAGGAAATACTCTTGGAGAAATTGCAGGAGAAAAGGCTGGCATCATTAAAGAGGGAGTGCCTGTTGTTATAGGCGAGATGCCTGATGAAGCCAGCGAAGTTATAATTAAAAAGTGCAAAGAGCTGGGCTGCAAGTACACTCTGGCAGGTGAAGTTTCCAAAGAAAAAAAGTTAGGCTTATTTGGAAATTATCAGAGAAAAAATGCTGCAGTAGCTATAGAGACTGTAAAAAGTATGGGTATAGACATCAATAATCAGAACATTGATTCAGGACTTGCAAAAGCGGTTTGGCCTGGAAGGATGCAAATCATATCCGATAAGCCTTTTATAATGGTGGACGGAGCTCATAACCCATCTGGAGTACAGGCTTTGTATGACAGCTTATATACGGAATTTCCAAAGGAAAAAATATCATTTATAATGGCAGTAATGGCGGACAAAGATTATTTGTCTATGGCAAAGATTATGGCTCCTATTGCCAAAAGGATTTATACAGTTACGGTTGAGTCAGATAGGGCTTTACAGGCCAAGGAATTGGCTGATGCAATAGGAGAGCTTGGTATAGATGCAAAATCCTGTGATTCCTATCAGGATGCCTTAAATCAGGCACTTTCGCAGGATGAAAAGGTTGTTGCATTTGGTTCGTTGTATTTTATAGGTGAAGTGCTTGGCATGAAAGGATGAGAATATGTTTCGAACTAGACAAGAGGCGTTACAGCAGCTTGGATTGGCTCCAAACGCTACAGAGGCTCAGATAAAAAATGCATATAAGGATTTGGTTAAGAGATTCCATCCTGATGCCACTGGAAGTGCAGATACCACTGCCTACAACAAAATCGTAGAGGCGTACAAGTACCTTCAGGCGGACAATGATGGCAAGGCTCTTGTTCACAGCAAAGTCCTTGGTAAGACAAGCAAACGCTCAACTGCTAGCAATGCAGATTATGCTGCATTCCAAAAGAAAGCTGCTAGGCAAAAGCAGCGAAAGGCAGAGGAATTCGAGCAAAAGCAGAAGGAATTCTCTGCAAAGGTAAAGAAACAGGATGAAGATTATAAACGTGCAATGGATGCCATAGATGCTATCCGCGTTGCACGAGCAATACAGTCCATGGTATGGGCTAATGGTTTAGGAAAAGATGAAGGAAGTAATAAAGAATAAAAAAGAAAGTATATTTTGGTCGGTAGTGGTGGTAGCTTTACCAACTATGCTAGAGCAGATTCTATCTGTACTTATGCAATATGTTGATACTGCCATGGTAGGCCGTCTCGGTGCCAATGCTACAGCAGCTGTGTCTACCTCTACCACAATCACATGGTTAGTAGGCAGTATGCCATATGCCTTTGGTGTTGCTGCAATGACACTTATTGCTCAGGCAATTGGAGCAGGAGAAGAGCACAAGATAAAGCTTGTGGCTAAGCGAAGCTTAGTATTTGCTCTCGGAGTAGGTGCTGTGTTAGAGGTTATCTGCCTTGCGTTATCTCCATTTGTTGCCACTTGGATGGGAGCAGAAGAGGCAATTAGGCCTGCAGCTACACGATACTTTTTCTGGATATCAGTACCAGTAATTTTAAAGTCGGTACAGTACATTTTGGCATCTGCAATCAGAGCCACAAAAGACACAAAGACACCAATGGTTATCAGCATTTCTATTAATGCTGTAAACCTTGTGCTGGATTATATATTCATATACATGCTAGGACTTGGAGTAGATGGAGCTGCCTATGCTACCTGTATATCAGCAGCCTTAGGTGGAATCCTCACATTAATCGTGTTCTTCAAGAATCCGTTGTTGTCATTTAAGGGAAATCTTCTCGAGGAAGACAAAGAGACTACTCAGAAGATGTGGAAGCTATCTCTTCCAATTCTGCTAATAAACGTTGCATCAACATCAGGCTATGTAGTTTTTGCAGGATTAGTATCACACATGGGTACAATCATCTTTGCGGCACACAGTATTGCAGTTGGTGCAGAGGAGCTGTTCTATATAGGTGGATATGGCTTCAAATCTGCAGCAAATACTATGGTTGGAATTGCCTATGGCGAGCAGAATCATGAAAAGTATCATGCTGTGTGCGTCAGCAGTATAGTTTGTACCCTTGCAGTTATGACGCTCAGCGGTGTTTTGCTATTCATTTTTGCAGAAACATTGATGGGATTTTTCACAACAGATGCCAGCGTTATTGCGCTGGGCACTACAGTTCTCAAGATGGTCGCATTCAGCGAACCTTTCTACGGAATGTATGTAATCTCAGAAGGTATTTATTATGGACTTGGCAAAACCAAGTATCCATTCGTAATAGAATTTGGAGGTATGTGGCTTGTTAGAATACTTGCCACATACCTCGGAATTCATTTCTTCAACCAGGGACTGGTTTATGTTTGGACTTGTATGATTGCTGACAATGTAATCAAGGCAACCTTGCTTACACTGCCGCTCCCTCGCCTTTGGAAACAGGTCGATCATTTCTCTGAATAGTTGTAACTTTGATTTCTTCTGCTGGTAATTCCACCTGGAAGAATCGTACGTTTTCAGTAAGAGCTTCAGCAATTGCCTGGAGCTCATTTGCTTGTTCTACAACAGCTGTCATTGATTCATCAAGCTGTGATAGTGATGCACTGGTTTCTTCGGTAGATGCTGCATTCTCCTGTGAAATAGAAGATAGAGAATCTACAGACTGAAGAATATTATTCTTACCATCATCCACATTCTTTACAAGCTCAACAATCTGATTATTGCCAGCTTCGGTTTCCTGAAGCAGGTTAAGCATTTCATCAAATGATACGCTCATTTCTTCAAGAGCAGCGGCCTCAGTAGTGGTTGCTGCTTTTATTTCTTCAGCAAGCTGTTTATTGTTCTCAGAATAGTGTGTAATTGTTGATAACATGCCTGTAATTTCACCTGCAAGTGTATTTGTTTCCTCTGCCAGGTTCTTGATGTTATCTGCAACAACTGCAAATCCACGGCCGGCTTCTCCTGCACGTGCTGCTTCGATAGAAGCATTAAGGGCTAGAAGGTTTGTCTGGCTTGAAATGTTGATGATACCCTCTGCAGCAGCAGAAATCTGGGATACAACGTTTGCTGTCTCACCTACTGAATCAGAAACCTCACCAGCAACTGTATCTGTGTTCTGATCCTGAATTTTTATCTGTTCAAGCATCTCTTTTAACTTAGAAGATTTATCATATACCATTTGGCCGTTTTCAAGGTTGTTGTTGGCTGATTCAAGAACCTTATCAACAGCCTCACCAATTTCCATTGTGATAGCAGAAGCATTGCTAACATCCTGTGCCATAGCGGTAGCACTTTCGGCGATATCGTAAACAGCTGAATTGATGTTGTTTGTTGTCTGCTGTGAAGCGGAAAGGTTGTCCTTTGCGATTTCTGCTTTTGCATTCACGTCCTGAGCATGGCTGATAACCTTTACAAGGGCGTTTCTCAAATCATGACGCATTGACTCAAGTGAATTGCCTATGGCGTTAAAATCACGAATAAATGAGTTAGGACGTATCTTTGTGACAAAATCACCGCCAGAGATTGTGTCAACAGAAGCTCTAATGTTCTTAAGGTTTTTATTGATAGTCATGATTATGAAAATTGAGAAGATTAAAAGTATGAGTGAAATCACGACAAATACGCCAAGTGTTACAAGGATTGCGATAGTCACATTTGTATGGGTGTATTCCCTTTCCTGCTCAGCCCAAATCTCTACAATATCGCTCATTTCAGATAGAGCATTGCGGGCTGCTGAAAAGTGATTAATCCAAGTAATGAAATCGCCTTGTCCAGTAACGAAATCATAGTCCTTTTCCCATAGAGCATAGTTTGTGTTGAAATCGTCGTAGAGGTTAGACATTGTGTTACCGTTTTCAGATGTTACCTGATTCCAAAGGTAATCATTTGTTTTAGCCAGCTCTACAGCCTCATTTACACGCTCTATAACTTCCGCATTGTTTTCCTCTACCTCATCAAGGTAGCGCTGCGCAGTGGCGTTATCTACGTAGCGTTCATAGGCGTTGTATTGAGTTCCTGCTAACTGTGCTTGGTAAAAATCACGATCCGCATTCGTGAGAAGGTTGCTTATTGAATATAAGGTGTCAAAATAGACCTTTTCGTCTTGAAGCATGATTTCTGACTGGCGGTATCCGCTTACAAGATTACTGATTAATAAAGCAACAATAAGGGGAAGCACCATTGTGAGCAATAGTGCATTGAGGCTGAAACCAGCCCTAGACTTTTTTTCCATAATACATTAATTCTCCTTCTCATAATTATGTACATAATATTCTAGTGAGTAGCTCCATTTTACTATGTTTTTCGGCATTTTTGTTGCATTTTATAACCTTTTTTAGAAAATAGGTTATATTCACAAAAATAATGTGAAAAAATTGTTGACATATAACAATAATCATGATAAAGTGCTTTAGGTTTAGGTGATGATATATTTAACTAGGTTTTATTGTGAGGTGAAATATGGAACTTACAACACTTAATAAAGAGTACAAATTATTACGCGAAGAGAGTAATGAAAAATTTATAAAGATGACTCAGGTTGAGCCAGAGATTAACTTAGTAGAAGAGTACTGGATTACATCTGATCACACATTAGGAAATACAAGATGCTATTTCGATTCATACGAGATGAGCATTGAGTATGCATTAGATAGAGTTGATTACAGAATGACTCTTAATTCAGATGGCCAGAAGCCATTTATCATCTTAGTAAATGGCAAGGCAATCAACACTAAGGGGCAGCTTGAATCTTTCTTAAACGGAGACTTCGAAATCAAAGCTGAAAATATTGTTGAGAGCAACGTACGTCGTCTTTATTCTTAAAATCGTGTGAACGGTCGATTAAGTATAAAAAAACAGCCTGTAGGCAACAAGCTCTACTATTTCTCAAGCGAGATATTCCATCGAGCGGAGAAATCAGTAGGCTTGTAGCCGTAACAGGCTGTTTTTTGTATATCCTAGTGGCTAGCCTTTATCCAAAGTAGCGCTTGAGGAGACCTTCGAGTGCCTTACCGTGACGAGCTTCGTCGCGAGCCATTTCGTGTACTGTGTCGTGGATAGCATCAAGGTTGTTCTTCTTTGCACATTTTGCAAGATCAAACTTACCAGATGTAGCACCGTATTCACAATCTACACGCCAAGCAAGATTCTTCTTTGTAGAATCTGTCATATTAACTTCTAAGTCAGAACCAAGCAATTCTGCAAACTTAGCTGCATGCTCAGCTTCTTCAAAAGCAGCTTTTTCCCAGTATAAACCAATTTCAGGATAACCTTCTCTATGAGCTACACGAGCCATGCAAAGGTACATACCAACCTCTGAGCACTCGCCCTCGAAGTTAGACTTGAGCTGCTCGAAAATGTATTTCTTATCTTCATCAGAAATCTCAGGATTATTTTTTACTGTAGACGCATATACGCCAAATTCGTGCTCAGCTGCAAGTGTAAGCTCACCTTCAACCTTCTTAAACTTATCGCTCTTTGCATGGCAGATAGGGCACTCCTCTGGTGGATTCTCGCCTTCATAAACATAACCGCATACAGAACAAACATACTTTGCCATAATTAGACTCCTTTCACATTAAACATTGTTATTTGTTTCATTATTAATTACACAGTCCTTGCAAATGCCTGTAAATAAAAGTGAGGCCTGCTCGACTGTGCCAATTCCAGCGCTAGATGCAGCAAGAATTTGGTCTACACTAGGAGTAACATCTACATCCATCAGTCTGTGGCAGCATCTACAGAAGTAGTGGCTGTGAGCTGAAGTATCAGCGTCGAAGTGGTCGGTTCCGTCGCCAGTTGAAATCTTTCGTACCTCTCCCAAATCTACAAGAAGAGTGAGATTTCTATAAACCGTACCAAGACTGATTTTTGGATTTTCCTCCTTAACATGCTGATAAATAACATCTGCTGTAGGGTGTTCCTTGGTAGACATTAAATATTCTTTTATGGATTCTCTTTGTCTACTATAATTCATAAAATGCACCTGCCTTTAAAAACTACATTGGCAAAATCAATAATGATTATCTATATAATACCATGTAAATGTGAAAAGTCAATATAAAATTAGTAATAATTACTATTTTATAAAAATAATCTTAGTTAGCCTATAAATTCCTTGTAGTTTCACGGTTTTTTCGTAATTGGGTGCTATCATAATTCAAACGAGTATAAATATACATCATAATTATTGAGGGGTAAAAGCATGAATAGGAAAGGAAAATTAATTGGTAGGGTAGTTGCAATTTCTATTATTGCGGCAGGTATAGGATGTATTCTTCTTTCTATAATTGGTATTACAGAAATAAGAACCACTTATCTAGATATGACAGAAGAGGAGCTTCATACCGCTGTAGCCATCGCAGATAGTGAATTTACAAAGATGTGGGATGGAGATTGGAATTGGGACGGTACTACCATTAAAAAAGGTGATGAGCCGGTCTATGAAGAGTATCTAGAGTCTATGGAGGATTTGAAGGCCCAGACCAATCTTGACTATACAATATTCTACGGAGACACAAGAGTAATAACCACTATTAAAAAAGAGGGCACAGATGAGTACTTTACAAATTCTCAAGCATCGCAGGAGATAGTAGATCAGGTTATAAAAGGTGGAAAAACTCTTTATAAACCAAATGTTACAATTCAAGGAACTAACTATTATGTTTACTATTCACCATTAGCAAATGACGATGGAACAATAGTAGGTATGATGTTTGTAGGTCGTGATGCTTCATCTATTAACGCAACTATATACAGAGTATCTGGTGTTGTTGTTTTAGTAAATATAATTGTGTGCATCACATTATTAATCATAGGAATTACATCTTCAAAGAAGGGCACCAAGGCTATGAATCAAATCACTGATTCTATTAAGGCAGTTGAGGAAGGAAATCTGACAGAAGAGGTGCCTGAAAGCCTTATTAAGCGAGGAGATGAGCTTGGTAATATTGCAGAGAGTATTGGCAACCTGCGAGAAAAGCTTCTTGATATCATTGGAACTAGTGTAAAACTTTCTGGTGAGGTTACCTCATCTGGTGATGATTTAGCTAATTCAGCAGAAAATGCTTCTAATGCATCTAATCTTGTAACATCGGCTGTAAATGATATTTCATCTGGCGCAGTTAGCCAGGCTGAAAGTGTTCAGAGCTCAGCTGAAAATGTGAGTGAAATTGGAAGTGATATAGAGACAATCACAGAGAATGTAACAACACTTAATACAAATACAGATGATATGAAGGATGCTTGCTCTAGCTCTATGAAAGCTCTTGATGTTTTGGTTATGCAGAATTCAAATGTTATGGATTCTATGAAGATTATTGATGAGCAGATTAGAAATACAAATACATCAGTACAAAATATTGCAGAGTCTTCTAAGTTAATTACAGATATTGCATCTCAAACTAATTTGTTGGCGCTTAATGCTTCTATAGAGGCTGCTCGTGCCGGAGAGTCAGGCAAGGGATTTGCGGTAGTTGCAGATGAAATTGGAAAGCTTGCATCTCAGTCAGCAGAAACAGCAGAGCAGATAAATGCAATTATTGGTGAGCTTACAACTGAGTCTCAGAATTCAATTGCTACTATTGAGCGGATGAATACAGACCTGGCTCAACAGTCTGACCAACTTGACGAGACAAAACAGAATATGGAAAAGATGCAGGAAGGTGTTGAAAGCGTATCAATTAATGCTAAGGAGATTTCTTCTAGAATTGATAATCTTGATGCTGCAAAGGCAAACCTTGTGGAGATTATTGATAATCTTTCAGCTATTTCAGAACAGAATGCTGCATCTTCTACAGAAACTAAGAATTCCATGGATGATCTTAATGAAACATTTGAGGTTATTACAAATGCATCTGAGTCCCTCAAGGATTTAGCTAAGCAATTATATGAAAAGATTAGTTACTTCTCAATAGATTAAAAAAATAATCCCGAATCCGTTTGGATTCGGGATTTCTTTATGCTTTAAGTGTAATATATCCTACATTTTTTAGATTGTTCATGTATACGCTAAGGCGCTCATAAAGTGGCTCAGCTTCCTCACCGTATTTCTCTTTGACAAGCTGTCCAATTTCGTATACGGATCGCTTGCCATCAATACAAGTGAATATGTAGCTACCCATTCCTTCAAGATGTATGTGGGAGATAGCTGGTTTGTGGAAAAACTTTTGAGCAAGACGATTTGTAATGCCTGTGTTTTCCATATCAACTATAACCTCACCAGATTCATCTGTGGTCCAGGTTAGTCCATTTTTAATTTCAAATACATAATCTAAAAAGTTGTCTGATTTATTATTTTTCATTTTTCTTTCCATTAGCAGCATACCAAACTACAGCAACTACAAGAGCTAAAAGGATGAATGCCTGAACGTTTCCTGATGGGATAACGCTTGAAAGGTTCATCTTGTCGAGAAGGCCTACTACAGCGAAGATAGCAAGTAATACACCTACGATACCTTCACCAGCAATAAGTCCTGAACAGAAGAGGATACCCTTTCCGCTCTCATCCTTCTCTGCGCCATACTTCTTGTCTGTGAAAAGTCTTACAAGACCACCGAGCATGATTGTAGCTGAAAGCTCAAGTGGAAGGTAAAGACCGATAGCAACTGGAAGTGCACCGATACCAAGAATCTCAACAGCGATTGAGATAAATGCACCGATAAAGATAAGTGCCCAAGGAAGGTTTCCATTCATAACACCTTCGATAATCATCTTCATCATTGTAGCCTGTGGAGCTGCAAGAGCATCTGTACCGAAGCCATAAGCAGAGTTAAGAAGAATCATAACACCACCGATTGCAAGAGCAGCTGCGATAGTACCCATGATTTCACCGTACTGCTGCTTCTTAGGTGTAGCACCAAGGATGTAACCTGTCTTAAGATCCTGTGATGTGTCACCAGCCATACAAGCTGCGATACAAATGATAGAACCGATTGCGATAGCACCCTGCATACCGTGAGCGCCTGTATCACCAGCAACTTTTAAGCAGATTGTAGAAATAAGGATAGTAGCAATTGTCATACCTGAAACAGGGTTGTTTGAGCTACCTACAAGACCAACCATACGTGAAGAAACGGCACTGAAGAAGAAACCGAATACTACGATAATGATAGCACCAAGTAATGAAACTGGTACAGCAGGTACAAGCCAGATAGCAATGATAAGTACTACGATAGCACCAAGTACAAATCTGATGTCCATATCAAGAGCTGTTCTTTCGTTTGTAGTAGTACCAGCATGCTTGATGCTCTTGATAGAATCCATAAATGTCTTAACGATAAGTGGAAGTGTCTTGATAAGGCTGATAATACCAGCAGAAGCAACGGCACCTGCACCGATATACTTAATGTAGCTTGCCCAGATAGCTGAAGCACCGCCAGTAGCATAAAGCTCTGCAACAGAAACGCTAGCTGGATACATAACGATGTCGCCACCAAATGTAACGATTGCTGGGATGAGAACGAACCATCCGATTACACCACCGGCGAACATGTAAGCTGAAATACGAGCACCGCAGATATAACCAACAGAAACAAGAGCTGGATAAACTTCTGCAGAAAGCTCTGTCTTTAAAGCGTCAAGCTTGAGTGTAACTACACCCTGGATAGCATAGAAACCATCTACAAGGAGCTTTACTACAGCACCGATTCCCATACCAATGAAAACGGACTTAGCTGATGAGCCACCCTCTTCTCCTGCAAGAAGAACCTCTGCACAAGCAGTTCCTTCTGGATAAGGGAGAACACCATGCTCCTGAACGATAAGTGCGCTACGAAGTGGAACCATGAAGAATACTCCAAGTAAACCACCAAATAGAGCGATTACAGTGATTGTAACAAGTGAAGGTGTTTCCATAACGCCTTCCTTTGCCCAAAGGAAAAGTGCAGGCATTGTAAAGATTGCACCTGCAGCAAGAGACTCGCCGGCTGAACCGATAGTCTGTACCATGTTACTTTCAAGGATTGAATCCTTCTTTAAGATAACACGGATAACTGCCATAGAAATAACAGCTGCTGGGATAGAAGCTGAAACTGTCATACCAACTCTAAGTCCCAAGTAAGCGTTCGCTGCACCGAAGATAACAGCAAGAAGAAGACCCATGATAATAGAAGTAGGAGTCATCTCTGGAGTTACTTTGTCAGCAGGAACGTAAGGTTTGAATTCCTGATTCATAATATTTTATCTCCTTTAATAACAACAGTTTTTACATTATATATTCACTTTAAAGTGGATGCAAATTGATGTATTAAAGTGATAAAGCGTTAAAGTGCAACCGGTAAACCTAGAAACGTAAACGTTTTAGAGCAAAAAGTTCACTAATTGTTCACAAAAAGCCTATAGACAAAACGAAGTTGTGAGAATATTATATAGAAGTTCGCTATATAGACGAGAAATTTATAGACGGGGAGGCATGGAAAAATGGCTATTGGTGAAATTATTTCTTGCACAAGTCCTGAAGATTTGTACAGAAGAGCAGAGGACTTACTTCAAAAAGGAGTACAAACTATATTCGTTGCACGTAACACCTTAAAGGTTGTCAGCGTTACTACAAAATAAATCCGAAATGACTGGACCGATGGAATTATCCATCGGTCTTTTTTTGTTTGGGATTGTTATAATTCTACACTTTAACTTGCTAAAGTAATATGATAGAATGAATCACATGATAAGTTTTGGGTAAAGGAGAAGAGATATATGAAAAAGAAAGTCTTATCTATGATGTTAAGTATGGTTATGGCTACTGCAATGCTAGTTGGTTGTGGTGCATCTTCAGATAATAATGAGACTATCAAAGAAGAGGAAACTGCAGCTAACGCTGAGGGACAGGTTTACAAGGTTGGTATCGTTCAGTATGTAGACGATGCTTCATTAAATCAGATTGTAGCCAACCTTGAGTCACAGCTTGATTTGCTTGCTAAGGAAAACGGATGTACATTTGAGTATGAAGACTACTATTATAATGGCAATGCAGATTCAACCACAATCAACCAGATTGTTACTGAGCTCATTAATGATGAGGTTGATGTTCTTGTTCCAATTGCAACTCCTACAGCAATGATTTGCCAGGCTGCAACAGAGGATAATAAGATTCCTGTTGTATTTGCAGCTGTATCAGATCCTGAGGCAGCAGGTCTTGTAGAAAGTAATGATGCACCAGGTGCAAATGTTACAGGTACATCTGATGCGTTAAATACAGAGGCAGTACTTGATTTAATGCTTGCACAGAATAGAGACTTGAATAAAGTAGGTTTACTTTATGATAAGGGACAGGATGCATCAGCAGGACCAATCGAGGATGCAAAGAAGTACCTTGAGGCTGCTGGTATTGAATATGTTGAAAAGACAGGAAACACTAATGATGAGGTTATGCTTGCTGCAGATGCACTTGTTGCAGAAGGGGTAGAAGCTGTTTTCACTCCTACTGACAACACAATCATGACAGCAGAGCTTGGCATCTACGAGAAGTTTATTGATGCTGGCATTCCACATTACTGCGGAGCTGATTCATTCGCTCTTAATGGCGCTTATCTTGGCTATGGTGTAAACTATGCGACACTTGGCCAGGAGACTGCAAACATGGTTGCAGAAATCCTTGTAGAGGGAAAGGATCCAGCAACACTTCCAGTTAAGACTCTTGATAATGGTACAGCTACTGTTAACACTGAAACAGCAGCAGCTCTTAATCTAGATTATGATAAGCTTCGCGATATGTGCGATGGATTAGTTGAAGTGCAGACAGCGGAGGAATTTGATTAATGTCTAGTATTTTTACAGTGTCGATTTTTCAAAGTGCTTTAGAACTAGGGTGTATATACGCCCTAGTTGCTTTGGCACTTTTTATTTCTTTTACAATACTTAATATTGCAGATTTGACAACAGATGGATGTTTTACATTAGGTTGTGCGGTTGGTGCCATGGTCACTTTAGCTGGGCATCCATTTCTTGCACTAATTGCTGCTATGGTGGCTGGTGCAATGGCAGGTTTTGTTACAGCCTTTTTGCAAACAAAGCTTGGAGTAGAATCAATTCTTGCTGGTATCATTGTCAATACCGGGCTATATACAATAAACATTGCAGTTATGGGATTTTCCTCTATAGCAAACCTCTTTGGATGTGACACTTTGTTTTCCGTAGGAAAGGATACTCTTGGTAGTACATTCCTTGGGGACTGGTACAAGGTCATTTTGGTAGCCCTTATTGTTGCAGTGATATCCTCTATTTTATGGTGGTTTTTAGGTACCACTTTAGGTATGTCTATTCGTGCCACAGGTGATAATGCAGATATGGTTAAATCCTCATCTATCAATCCTACATTTACAATTACTGTAGGCCTTTGTCTTGCAAACTCACTGACTGGCCTTTCTGGAGCATTGATTGCTCAGTATCAAAAGTCGGCGGACATTAATATTGGAACAGGAATGGTGACAATAGCCCTTGCTTCGCTTATCATTGGTCAAACTTTGATTGGCAATAAGGGAAGCATGCTTCGTAGAATATTAGGCACTATTTTAGGATCTGTGCTTTATCGTTTTATCGTTGCCATTGCACTTCGCCTTTCTGTACCAGCAGAGGCATTGAAGCTTGTGTCAGCACTTATTGTTGCTATTGCAATTGCGACGCCTTATGTAAAGAAAAAGGTAGCTCTTAAAAAGAGAGAGTTTGCTAACTATAGAGGAAGTGTAAAGGGGGAGGTAAAGTAAATGCTGAAAATCGATAATATTTCAAAGACCTTCAACCCTGGTACAGTTAATGAAAAAGCTGCACTTACAAATCTTTCTTTAGAGTTAAAAGATGGAGATTTTGCTACAATCGTTGGTTCAAACGGAGCAGGAAAATCTACAATGTTTAATGCCATTGCCGGCACATTCATAGTAGATGAAGGCAATATTTATTTGGATGATGAAGACATCACCTTCAAAAAGGAATATATGCGAAGCAGAGTCATTGGCCATCTTTTCCAGGATCCATTAAAGGGTACAGCGCCTAATATGACAATAGAAGAAAACATGGCTTTGGCATATCTTCGTGCTTCTCATTCTTCAGGAAAACTCTTTTCTCGTATCAGTGCAAAAGATAAAACTCGATTTAGAGAACAATTATCCTTGCTTGGAATGGGACTAGAGGATAGAATGAAACAGCCGGTTGGTTTGCTTTCAGGTGGACAAAGACAAGCTCTTACACTTTTAATGGCTACATTTGTTACTCCAAAGCTTTTACTTTTAGATGAGCATACAGCCGCACTTGATCCGGCTACAGCAGAAAAGGTTTTGGACCTTACAAAATCAATTGTTAAAGAACAGGGAATCACTTGTCTGATGGTTACTCACAACATGCATCAGGCACTTGAGGTTGGAAATCGTACTTTGATGATGAATGCAGGTCACATTGTCTTTGATACTTCTGGAGAGGAGCGTTCGAAGCTTACAGTTGCAGACCTTTTGGAGAAGTTCAAAACTGGAGCTGGGGAAGAATTAGACAATGATAGGGTTTTACTTTCATAACTTTTATGCAAGTTACCACTTTAAATCGTTAAAGTATTCTAGTATTATATAAGCTACATAAAATTTAGGAAGAGGAAATAATAATGAAAAAGGTAGTTAAATTTGGCGGTAGTTCATTAGCTGATGCAGGTCAGTTTAAGAAGGTTGGGGACATCATCCGCGCAGACGAAAACAGGGTATTTGTAGTTCCATCTGCACCAGGAAAGAGAAATAGCAAAGATACTAAAGTTACAGATATGCTTATTGCTACTTATGAAGCAGCAAAGGCTGGCAAGGATGTTACAGAAAACCTTGCAGCAATTAAGGCAAGATACGATGAAATCATTACAGGTCTGGACTTAAAAGGTTTTTCTCTTGATGAAGATTTCAAGCAGATTGCAGCTGATATTAAAGAAGACCTTTCATTAGACTACTTAGCAAGCCGTGGAGAATTTCTTAACGGCAAGATTATGGCAGAGTATTTAGGCTATGATTTTATTGATGCTAAGGAAGTGATTTTCTTCAACGAAGAGGGACAGCTTAATTCATACAAAACAGAAAAGACAATGTCAAAGGCCCTTGAGGAACATCCACATGCTGTTATTCCAGGCTTCTACGGATGCGGTAAAGATGGCAAAGTTAAGACTTTCTCACGTGGTGGCTCTGATGTTACTGGCTCAATCGTTGCAGGTGCTGCAAAGGTTGATGTATATGAGAACTGGACTGATGTTTCAGGTTTCTTGATTTGCGACCCTCGTATTGTAAAGAATCCAGTTGCAATGCAGACAATCACATATCGTGAGCTTCGCGAGCTTTCATACATGGGTGCTTCAGTTCTCCATGAAGATGCTATTTTCCCAGTTCGCTCAGCAGGTATTCCTATCAATATCAAGAACACTAACAAGCCAGATGATGAAGGTACATGGATTGTAGAAAGCACTGGACAGCGCAATGAATATGTCATCACAGGTATTGCTGGTAAGAAGGGCTTCTGTACAGTTCTTATTACCAAGTCACTTATGAACTCTGAGGTAGGTTTCTGTAGAAAGGCTCTTCAGGCGTTTGAGGACAATGGAATTTGTATCGAGCATATGCCTTCAGGTATCGATACTATGACTGTAGTTGTTCATGAGGATGAGTTCATCAATAAGGAGCAGGCTGTTGTTTCAGCTATTCACAGAAACTGTTCACCAGATTCAATCGAAATCGAATCAGACCTTGCACTTATCGCAGTTGTAGGTCGTGGTATGAAAAACACTCGTGGTACTGCCGGCAGAATCTTTGCAGCCCTTAGCCATGCTCATGTAAATGTTCGCATGATTGATCAGGGTTCTTCAGAGCTTAATATAATAATTGGTGTAGAAAACGCAGATTTTGAAGCAGCAGTTAAAGCTATCTATGATATTTTTGTAACTACCAAGTTATAATCTGACATATTTTACAAAATCTAATTAATATCAAAAAACTCTATTTTCATTATTGACTAAACAATATAATTGTCTTATATTCTTGTTATTGGGGATGGAAAGAATCCCCAATAATCAAGATGCGCAACTAATTGCGCAATAACTTCATATTGTTTCACTTTTGAAGCTTTAGTTATTAGGCCGACTAAGGATTCAAAGCATGTAATGGAAAGGGAGGTTCTATTCATGAAAAGAATGGGGAAGGTGACAAAACGAATTGTCACAGTCTGCATTGCTTTTGCTATGTTACTAGGATTACCTGGTACAAATCTAGCAATGCTATCAGAAAATGGCCTAAACACAGTTCAGGCCGCATCAAAGGTCAGCAGAGAGTCGGTTCACGACGGAGCTATTCTTCACGCATTTTGTTGGAATTTTAATACTATCAAGGAGAATATGGCAGAGATTGCAGCTGCAGGATATACAGCTGTGCAGACATCGCCTATTAATGATTGCCTGTCTACAGAGCCAGGTCTTACTTTGTATAGTGATTCTGGTAAGTGGTATTACCATTATCAGCCTACTGATTGGGTTATTGGAAACTACCAGCTTGGCACAAGGGATGAGTTTAAGGCTATGTGCGAAACAGCCGATGAATATGGAATCGCTGTAATAGTTGATATTGATCCAAATCATACAACACCATTATTCGATGAAATCAGCCAGGATTTTCTTGATGCTGTAGACGCAAGCTACGATGATGTAACTAATCTTTATCACATCAATGGCTCAGATGTTTCAAGAAATATTGATTACAGTGATAGAGTGTCAGTTGTTTATGACCCAATGGGCGGTTTGCCAGATGTTGATACAGAAAGTGACGCTTTCCAGGCATATTTCTATCAGTTCTTAGCAGATTGTATTGATTGCGGTGCTGATGGATTCAGAATTGATACTGCAAAGCATATTGCACTTCCAGATGATGGAGTTCCAGCAGCCTATGCAGGTCAGGAAGAAAGAAATGATTTCTATCCAAATATGAAGTCATATATAGATGATTTAGATAATGTAGATTATGGTGATTTGTTTGTATATGGAGAAGTTCTTCAGGGCGATACAGACAGACTTGCAGCATATCAGGATATGCTTGGAGGAACTACAGCCAGCAACTACGGCGCTAAAATCAGAAGCGCTGTTTCATCAGGTTCGCTTTCTGCAAGCAAGCTTGAAAGCTATGGCATTAGCGATGATACAACTACAGGAACAACCTATACAGCTGATTCAGACAAGCTTGTTACCTGGGTTGAATCGCACGACAACTACATAAATGACAAATCTTATAACACAGTTGATGACACAGAGGTAATCCTTGGTTGGGCTATAATTGCTTCAAGAGAAGCGGGAACACCACTGTTTTTCAGCCGACCAAATAACAGCTCTGCTGAAAATCCTTGGGGAGATAATGTTCTAGGGGCAGCAGGTTCAGATTTGTACAAAGATCCTCAGGTTGTTGCAGTTAATAAGTTTAGAACTGCCATGACAGGTGAGGATGAATACCTTAGAAATCCAAATGGAAATAATTCTGTTCTCATGGTTGAGAGAGGTACAAAGGGAGCAGTTATAATCAATGGCTCTGATGAAACATTTGATTTAGAGTCAGAGACAAATCTTGCAGATGGCACTTACGTCAATTCTGTAGAAGGTGAAGATGGTATCTTTACAGTTCAGGATGGCGTGATCACCGGAAAAATTTCAGCTAAGTCAGTTGTTGTTCTTGATGAAGCAACTGATGGGGAGTATTCCACGCTGTTCTTTTTTAACTCAAAACAGTGGTCTACTGTTAGCGCCATTGTTGATGGTAATACTTATGATTGTGATAGCACTGGTGATGGTTGGTGGAAAGTTACCATTCCATCAGAAGAATTCGAAGTAGTATTTACAGATGGAACAAGCAAATCAGATAAGTTTTCAATTACAAGTACTTCAGGAAAATATTTGACTGGAGAAAATAGCACTTGCTACATGACAAAGGCTGAGGCAGAAAAGGCAATTGGCGTTGTAACCACATCAGTGTATTTCTATAACACAGAGGAATGGTCAACAGTTAAAGCCTATGCTTGGCTGGATGGTGGTGCACAGATTTTTTGTGGATGGCCTGGGGCTACAGCTAAAAATGAGGGAGACTATTGGTGGAGAGTTGATGTCAAGCTTATGAGCGACGATGATTTCTCTATCATATTTAACAACGGTTCCGGCACACAGACTGTAGATATAAAGATTTCCGATAAGACAAAGACATATATCGCTTTAGATGGTGGTAGCAGTAATGGAAATCTTACAGTAGGTCTTTACAGTTCAAAGGATGAGGCTATGGATGCTACAGGTATTTACCCTGATAAGACCACTGTTTACTTCTATAACACAAAGGGCTGGGAGACAGTTGGAGTTTATACATGGGGTGCTGTAAGCCTTGGGGATTGGCCAGGCAAGGAGGCAACCTATGATGGCGATGATTGGTGGAAGATGACCATCAACGCTGCACCAGGTGATGACTTCAACATCATTTTCAATGATATGGGAAATGGTGGTCAGACTGGTGATTTAAAGGTTACAAGTATTAAAAATGTTTACTTCTGGGGCAGCAATGCCTATGGCTCAAAGGAAGAGGCTGAGGCAGCTGCTAAAGCAGCATCAGAGCGAGAGGCAGAAGAGGTTGAAGAAGAGGACGGATACACTCTAGTATATTTCTACGATGAAAATCAGTGGGATGATGTATACGTATATGCTTGGGGCGGAAAATACAACGATTGCATTGGTACCTGGCCAGGTACCCAGATGACTTTCATTGGAGATAATTGGTATGCTGCAAACGTATTAACAGAAGCAATTGAGAATACTGATTTACACTTAATCTTCAATAATGGAAATGGAACACAGCTAGCTGACAATGTAATGACAGACAAGACAAAGCTTTACTTTGTATCTAGAAGCACTGATGCTTTTTCTTCTAAAGATGAGGTTATGGAGCTAGTTGGAAAGACCACAGAAGAAGATGATGATGATGTTACATATAAAGATGTAGAGGAAGAGACAGAAGTAGCTGATGACATGGTTCGTGTGTACTATCAGCTTAGCGCAGATTGGGACAGTGATGTATACATGTATGCATGGCTGAAGCAGGCTGATGGAAGTAGTGCTGGCTTACCACTTGGTGACTGGCCAGGAACCAAGATGACTCACATTGGAAAAGGTTGGCATTATGTAGATATTCCAGAGGAATATTGGAATATGCTAGGGGAGAGCGAAGAGTTGTCTGAAGATGAAGAAGATGTAGAAGAGGAAGAACCAACAGAGGTAGATGAAGACAACGAAGATATTGAAGAAGAGTTGCCAGAAGAGAGTAGTGATGAAGAATTTGACGAAGAAGTAGATGAGGATGCTGATGCTCAAGAGGAAGAAGCAGAAGACGAGGATGCTGATACTAAAGAGGATGAAGCAGAAGATGAGGGGTTAACTATAGCAAGTAATAATGTGTATGTAGTTGGTGCTACAGGCTACACATTAAAGCTAATTATTAACGATAATGGAATTCATCAGCAGATTGACGACGCGGAGACTGTTGTAACAACAGCTCGTCCATCAGATGAAGAGCTTGGAAAGACAACAGAGTCAACAGATGATAATAAGGAAGAGAATAACACTTCTAATAATGAGAGCTCTACAAGCACAGGCCAGACAAGTTCATCATCAAGCTCAAGCCAGGCAAGCACAAGTACATCAAGTAGCGCAAGCACTTCATCAGGTTCTAATACTACAAGTGCAACTACAAGTTCATCTGCAAGCACAAGTGCTTCAACAAGCTCAGATGAAACTGCGGTTACAGATACTACAACTACAGAAAATACAGCTACAGCAGATACTAAGTCTGAAACATCTAATAAGAAGACATCAGTTACAAAGACAGCGTCAGCTAATACTGACGAATCAACAAATGAGACAACTACATCTGATTCTAAAGTGACAGATTCATCTGCAACTACAGAGAAATCAGATACTAGCACAGCTTCTCAGAGTATTCAGGATGCAGAAACACCAGCAGCAGCTACTGAAACAGAAAGTGGAAATACTGCACTTGTTATAGTACTAATAGTAGTGATGATAGCATTTGCCGGTGGTGGAGCTTTTGTGATATCTCAGGGAGGAATAGCCAGAATTTTCACTAAGAAAAAATAATGACATAATAGTGTATTAATGGGTGAATTTTTTGTTTCCTCAAAAGGCTACATATGGTATACTACCTACAGTTTAGGAAGGAAGGTACAATATGAGCCTTATAATAAAAAACGGAAGGGTTTTGAATCCACCTACAAACACAGACGAAATATTAGATATTAAGATAGACGGGAACAGTATTTCAGCTATTGAGGCTGAAATTGTTCCCGTTTTTTCTGATACGGTAATCGATGCAAAGGGCTGCTATGTGTTCCCTGGTCTTATCGATATGCACGTTCATTTCAGAGATCCAGGGCAGACAGCAAAGGAAGACATTGAGACTGGTTCAAAGGCTGCTGCAAGAGGCGGTGTTACTACTGTTCTTGCCATGCCAAATACAAAGCCGGTGGTTGATAATCCAGAGCTTGTAAACTATGTCCATGATAAGGCTAAGTCAGTTGGCCTATGCAGAGTGCTTCAGGTTGGCTCGGTTACAAAGGGAATGGAAGGCAAGGAGCTTTCTGATTTAGAAGGTATGATAAATGCCGGCATCCCAGCTATTTCCGAGGATGGCAAATCGGTTATGGATTCCGGTTTATACCGAGAAGCTATGAAAATCGTAGCGAAGAAAAATGTTCCGGTTCTTGCTCATTGCGAGGATATTAATCTTGTTCAGGGCGGCGTTATGAACATGGGAACAAAATCTGATTCCATGGGAGAGAAGGGAATCAGCAATGCAGTAGAAAACATCATTGAAGCCCGTGACATTATGCTTGCAGAAGAGACAGGGGCTACACTTCATCTTTGTCATTGCTCTACAAAGGAAAGCTATGACATTCTTAAAGAGGCAAAGGCTAGAGGAATTAAGGTATCTGGCGAAGTTTGTCCTCATCATTTTACACTTACAGAAGACGATATCGTCCCAGGGGACGGCAATTATAAAATGAATCCACCAGTTCGTACAGCTGAAGATAGAGAGGCACTGAGACGTGGCCTTGCAGAAGGCGTATTTGAAGTAATATCTACAGATCATGCTCCTCACACAGCAGAAGAAAAAGCCAAGGGCTTTGCATCACCATTTGGAATAGTTGGTCTTGAAACATCAGCCAGCCTTGCATACACAGAACTTGTGTTATCCGGTCTTATCACACCACTTACAATGGCTGCATATATGAGTAGCAATCCAGCTAGAATCCTTGGTAGACAGGATTTGGGAGATATATCTGTTAGTAAAGTAGCAGATATCACAATCTTTGATCCAACAATCGAATATGAAATTCATGCTGCCGACTTTGTTGGCAAGTCAAAGAATATGCCTTATGAGAATCGTAAGGTACAGGGAAAAGTTGTAAAAACTATATTTGGAGGTAATGTTGTATATGATTCAGAAGCTAATTAACCAGATTCAGGAGAAGAACGCACCAATAGTTGTGGGACTCGATCCTACTATGAAGCTTATGCCAAAGTCACTTGTTGATAAGTGGATAGGCGAATGCGGCCAGACACTTGAGGCAGTAGGCGAGGCTATGTTCGACTACAACAGACAGATTATGGATGCTACTGCAGATTTGATTCCAGCAGTAAAGCCACAGATTGCTATGTATGAAAGCTATGGCATCCCAGGTATGATTGCTTACAAAAAGACAGTTGATTATGCCAAGGAACTTGGTCTTATCGTTATTGCAGATATCAAGCGTGGTGACATTGGCTCCACATCTACAGCATATGCTCTTGGTCACCTTGGTTCAGTTCAGGTGGGCGAGTACAAGTATCAGGGCTTTGATGCAGACATGGCTACAGTAAACCCATATCTTGGAACAGATGGCGTAAAGCCTTTCGTTGATGTTTGCAAGGAAGAGGACAAGGGAATCTTTGTACTCTGCAAGACTTCAAATCCATCATCAGGAGAATTCCAGGATAGACTTATCGACGGCAGACCACTTTACGAGCACATGGCTGAGAAAATTGAGGAGTGGGGTGCAGACACTCGTGAGGGCAACTACTCTAATGTAGGTGCAGTAGTTGGTGCAACTTATCCAGAGATGGGCGCAAAGCTTCGCAAGCTTATGCCTCACACATATATTCTTGTGCCAGGCTATGGTGCACAGGGCGGTAAGGGTGCTGACCTTGTAAACTTCTTCAATGAGGATGGCCTTGGCGCTATTGTAAACTCAAGCCGTGGCATCATCGCAGCATACCAGCAGGAGAAATATGCGAAGTATGGGGAAGAGAACTTTGCAGGAGCAAGTAGAGCAGCTGTAGAGGACATGCTCGCTGATATCCGCGGAGCCCTTGGCAAATAAATGCACGTTAGACGAGTTTACCACTAGCAAAGCAGGAAATGGAGAAAGCTAGTGGTAAGAAATAGAGAGATTACCACTAGCAAAGCCGAAGATAGAAAAGCTAGTGGTAAAAGAGTAGAGAGATTACCACTAGCAAAGCTGAAAATGGAAAAGCTAGTGGTAAAAGAGTAGAGGGATTACCACTAGCAAAGCTGAAAATGGAAAAGCTAGTGGTAAAGAGCCGAAAGATTACCACTGGTAAATGAAGAAAAACAATGTGCTAGTGGTAAATTAAGTAAGGAGTTTAATAAAATATGAAAATAAAAGAAAGAGCTACAGTAGTAGCCCAGAAAAAACTGGCAGAAGGTGTATATAGCCTTGAACTTGAGACAAATGCAAGTAAATATGCCGTCCCAGGTCAGTTTATAAACATTTTCTCAAATGACAATAGCAAGCTGTTACCTCGTCCAATCAGCATCTGCGAAATTAATGAGTTAAAAAATACTCTTCGAGTGGTATTTCGAGTTGTAGGCGAAGGAACAACAGAGTTTTCTGAGCTTCAGGCTGGCGACACTGTAGAGATTCTTGGGCCTCTTGGAAATGGTTTTCCACTTGAGGGAGAAAAAGCCATAGTAGTTGGTGGTGGAATTGGTGTGCCTCCAATGCTAGAGCTTGCAAAGCAGTTGAAGGGCTCTGTTACAGCAGTAATGGGATATCGCAACGATGATTTATTCCTTGCTGATGAATTCATTGATGCAGCAGCTGATGTAATTATCGCTACAGATGATGGCTCAGTGGGAGTTCATGGCACTGTTGTTGATGCAATGAAGGAAAATGATTTGACTGCTGATGTTATCTATGCTTGTGGTCCAAAGCCTATGCTTAGAGGTGTTGCACAGTATGCCCTTGAAAAAGGTATCAAGTGCTATGTTTCAATGGAAGAGAGAATGGCTTGTGGCGTTGGTGCATGCTTGGGATGCGTATGCCAGTCTAAAGAAGTAGATGATCACAGCCACGTTAAAAATAAAAGAGTCTGCAAAGATGGTCCAGTTTTCTTATCTACGGAGGTGGAATTGTAATGAATACAAAGGTTACTATCGCAGGAGTAGAATTTCAGAATCCTATTATGGAAGCTTCAGGAACCTTTGGTTCAGGCATGGAGTATTCAGAATTTGTAGACTTAAATAAGCTTGGTGCTGTTGTTACAAAAGGCGTTGCAAATGTGCCTTGGCCAGGTAATCCAACACCAAGAATTGCCGAGGTAAAATCGGGCATGCTAAACGCCATCGGCCTACAAAATCCAGGGGTTGAGGTGTTCTGTGAGAGAGATTTAAAATTCCTTGAACAGTACAAAGATGCAAAGGTAGTGGTTAATGTTTGCGGTCATTCAGCCGAAGAATATATTGAAGTGGTAGATAGATTGGCAGATGAAAAGCGAGTTGATATGCTAGAAATCAACATCTCTTGTCCTAACGTTAAAGAGGGCGGAATCGCTTTTGGTCAGGATCCTAAGGCAGTAGAGGAAATCACAAGACTTGTGAAAGCTCATGCAAAGCAGCCAATCGTCATGAAGCTTTCTCCAAACGTTACAGACATCAAAGTTATGGCAAAAGCTGCAGAAGCTGGGGGAGCGGATGCCATTTCCCTTATTAATACTCTTACAGGGATGAAAATCGATGTTGAACGTCAAAGCTTTGTATTGGCAAACAAGACCGGTGGTATGTCAGGTCCTGCTGTTCATCCTATAGCTGTTCGTATGGTCTACGAGTGTGCTTCTACAGTTTCAATTCCAATTATAGGAATGGGTGGAATATCAACATGGGAAGATGCAATTGAAATGATGCTTGCGGGGGCAACAGCCGTTTCAATTGGGACAGCTAATTTCTACAATCCTACAGCAACACTTGATATACTTGGCGGAATGAAGGAATACATGGAGAGGAAGGGTATTGAGGATATCAACGATATAATAGGCATAGTGAAATAAGGTTTTGCTACACATAAAAATTGAATGGTTACATTGTTCACGGAAATTTCTCACAATATACTCAGATTTTTCCGTGACACTTTCAAATTCATTTGCTAAACTTTATTTACGTCCACAATTTGAAAGGAGGGGAGCTGATGAAGTTCAAGAAGATAGGTGAGGACAAGATTAGATGTGTCATCACAAAAGAAGAAATGGAACAGAACGGCATGGAGCTTGGTGATTTCGTCAGTGACCAGGAAAAGACCCAGAGCTTTATTAGGGATATTCTTGCTGAAGCCTGTGAGACCCTCGGAATTGAGACTCATGCAAAGGCGTACAGCGTTCAAATGACAGTGATGCCACAGGGTGATGTTGCATTACTTATATCTCCAGATTCAAGCACAGGACTGGCTACAGCAATTGAAGAATTAAAAAAACATCTCACAGGTTTACAGGAGACGCTTTCAACTACGAAAACACCTCAGAGTGCTGCAATTTCGGCTAGCACATCTGATGTTCCAGTACAGCCTGCAAAGGCTATTACAGATGAAAGTGATGAGGTAACAGATCAGTATCTGGACACTCCACTTTGGGCAATACTTGATGATTTAGATTCAGCAATTTTACTTTGCAAGCATCTTCCAAAGTACGATGGAATGAAGAGTACTTTGTACCGTTACGGAGATGACTACTACATCAAGCTGAATTTTGAGCTTACACGTAGACAGATTTCAGCAGTGATTTTAGTTATAGCAGAGTTTGCTAATCAGATGTTTACAGAAAGCTTTGATGGAGCATTTCTATTAGAGCACGGCGATTTGATTTGCGAAGATTGCGCAAATGTTTTATCACAAATTTAATAACAAAAATAAAATCCTAGGTGCTACTTCGCACCTAGGATTTTTTTTGCGTTTTTTATTCTTTCAGCAGTTGGTGATTCCACTCCTTCAAGGCGATATGGAATACCTAGCTCAGCATACTTTGGAACA
>JAEEGF011334748.1_pt1 | contig 40527 bp, 34 predicted proteins | sample 9134171 | NCBI WGS metagenome assembly JAEEGF01 (sample SAMN16246542, study PRJNA631951) | gut metagenome | biome: gut microbiome; feature: rumen; material: AP-attached | host: Bos | place: Iran: Karaj | collected 2018-10 | reverse complement strand
AATCGACCTTCATCACTCCATGTAAAACTATATGGATAGGTGATATCAGCTCCATTCATATTCTTTACCTTTGATGCCAAGTCAACCTCGAGAGATATGGTGTATGAAATGGTAACCTTTGAGAAAGTCAATCCAGAGCCCTGGATGATAATACCCAAATCAGTCTTACCTTCAGCTTCTCCCTTCTTTGCCTGAATGTTGTCGAGAATCTCCTGAGTGAGTACTAATGGCGTTTCGCGATACAAGACACCGTCAGAGAACCAACCGTAAACATCGGTTGGAACAAGGGTCCCATCCACCTTAACGTCCCCTTCAGAGAAGTTAATAGTTTTCCAGTCTCCATAATTGATCTGTGCCTGATCCCACTGACCATCAACCTGTGAGTAGCAGAGTGTCAGGATGGCACCTGCAGGAACACCTTCGAATGCTTTTGCAGGAATCAATACACGACCACCATCGCTCCAGGAAATCTGGGTAAGACCAGACCAAACGGTCTTATTGACAGATGTTGCAGGAATAATTGAAACCTTGTAGCTGATTTCTCCATTAGAAGAAATCAAACGGAGTACAGAAGACTTACCAGCTGTTTCTGGAATACCGATGATGACCTGGTTCTTTTCTTCGCCTGTGAGAATCCATTGGCAGGCTGTACCATCAATCTCAACACCGGTTAGCTTGTCGCTATTAACAACGGTGATGTTCATTGTGCCACCAGCCTTGATCTCATCTTCATCGCTTGGCAGAACTGTTGCGTAACAGAATACAGCCTCGTTGATTGTCAAATCAAGTCCTGAAACACTAGTTCCATTTGCAAGTTTGAGAGTAGGCTTACCGCTCACTGCGTCCATAGGCACAACCAAAGAGATGCTCTTACCATCTGCTGCAGGTTTAACAGCTAAGTCTGTAGTGCCATCGCCAAACTGTACACTTTTAACCAGGTCAAGATCTGTACCGTTGATAACCAAGGTTCCACCAGCATTTACTGTTGTCTTGTCATAATTTGTTACAACAGGCTTAACCAGTGTGAGGGCTAGTTCCACACCTGCGCCGTTAGCCATGCGCAAAACGATATTGCCCTCGATGGCTTTCTCGGGCACTGCCTTTACGATGATCTTGTCGGCAGCCACAGTGATGGCGTCGCCACTCTGAGCATCGGCATTGGGGAATTCTACGCTTGTTACCACATCCAGATCCTTACCGGTGATGGTGAGTGGCTGTCCAGCCTTGACTGGCAGCGGTGTGGCTGCTACCTCGGTAGGCTTCACGGTCACGAAGTTGCCTACAGGCACCTCAACGCCCGACTTAGTGATGAAGTTGATGGCACCATCAGGCGCCTCTGCAGGCATAGCGAATGTGATTTGGGTCTTGTTTGCTTCGAACTCTGTAATTTTCACACCACCTAACTCGATGGCCTCAACGAGGTTGAAGTAGTTACCTGTAAGTGTGATGGTCTCACCGGCCTTGACAGTCACGCTGCCAAGTACCTCAGCTTCGCCGCGTGGAGAGGCAATCTTACTGGTAGAAGGCACACCAATCTCCATGGCTTTCTCTGTGGTGATAATCTGATACTCTACATTGTTGGGATCGATCTCTGTATTGGTAAGATCGGCTGTGTAGAGCTTCAGCTTACCCGATTTAGCCTCTTCGGGTACCACCAACTCGATTTCATAACGGTTGTGAGCTGTAAAGTTCATAGCGCTAACAAATACGCCATCGGCAAACTCTACCATCTGGATGAGGTCCAGATAGTCGTCGCCATTTTCGGGAACTGTGAGCTTAATCTTATCGCCAGGCATAGCCGATGTAGGCATGCTGATATTGGCTGCATTCAATCCCTCGGTGTAGTTGAGTTCTGTAATCGTTGAAATGACATTGCCGTTCTTGGTCGTCAGTGTCACGATACCTGGCACTGGACCATCGTGCGGTACGGTGATGCGTATCTCACTGGGTATGCCTGCCTTTACAATCTCAATGTTTGTGATAGGGTCAACACCGGGAATCTGTACTTGAGCTATCTGGTCCAGGTTACTTCCGATGAAGCGGAGTGTGCCACCTCGCATAACGGGCGTAGGACCATAGACGTTCAGGCTGACGCCTTTGACAAACTGGTTGGTGTCAAGGTTATCATTGCTACATGCCGTGAAGGAGGTTGCTCCTGTCATGACTAAGCACATCGTCAAGATGGCTGAAAAGATATTTTTCTTTTTCATTGTCTTTAGCTTAATTAGTTAGAGATTAGGAACAACACGGATGTTGTCGTAGCGGAAGATAGGTGTACATTTTGTACCGGCTACGCCACCGTTGAGAGGCCAGATGATAAAGCTATCGAATGAGTTGATGCTCATTGGTGTGCTTACCTTGCTACCATCATCGTTATACACGAAGTCGGTGAGAGGAATGGTTACAGTGATCCACTCATCGCCTGTGTCGAATGAGCCAGAATCCTTCCAGGGGTTATAAAGGGCACGAGGCAGGTCGAGACCACCTTCTTCAGCACTGGTATGGATGTATTTGTTGTTCTGCCAAGAGTCGTTGGCGCACTGCTTGTTGTTGACAAAGAGGATCTGCATGGCACCTGCCTTCCAAGGATTAGACTTTGGAATGTAGAGCTCCATCTTGAACGACATCTTCTCCCAGTTAGTGAAATCGAGGAAGTTACGCAATGGAATACCAGGACCTGAGGTGATGCTCATAGGATCGCCGTTCCAGTTACCACACCAGAAGGGGAGTTTCAGGTCCTCTACCCATCCACCTTCAGTTTCGGCAGGACCAACCTGTACATACTGTCCGTCCACACCGTCCACGTCGCTGTAGGTTGCCTTGATGTTCCAACCCTGTGGCACCACGTCGGTAGCACCATCGAAGTTGGTGATGAGGCCGCGGCTGTCGTGGAAGTAGAACTTCGACTTGCCAGTACCATAGATCGATTCAACCTCTATCAGTCCTTCCTCAACACCCTCGGGTACTTTGAATACAATCTGAGAAGGGGTAATCGACTTGATATTCTCGGTAGGCACCTTGATATTGGTAGAGTTGCTGATACCAGTGAAGGTGATAGAGAGAGGCTTATTTGGATCGTTTACGAAATACTGTCCGTTGAGCACGGCATCCTCTCCTATCTTGACCCATTCGTTCTTCATGGCCGTTACTACGGGGGAAGGCACGAGCACCTTGAAATCGTAGGTCACGGTGTCGGCATCGCGTGTCACCATGTAGATCTTACCGGTGTTGCTGCCAGGGATATCCTTTGGGATATTCAGTAGCATGGTGTGCTTAGTGATGTAGCTGGTGTTGAGTACAGCCTTGACATCGTTGAAGTACATCTCCTTGATGCTCGTTAGGTTTTCACCTACGATGCAGATAGGAGTGGCCGTATAGGCCTCTATCAGAAGCGAGTCCTTTGAAGCCGCGTCTTGCAAGCGGATATAGTTGATAGAAGGCTTGCCACCCGTCAACTCAAATTTATCAGGCTCGTCAGCGCAAGAACTGAAGAGCGAAACAAAACCGACGGCAAGTAGCGCCCAGTTAATATGTTTTTTCATATGATCATGCTTTTTAGTCATTAATAAGAATAAGATTCACGAATGTCCACATGTACAGGAGGAACGTTAGTGCCCACATTGGGGTTCAGGGCTACATCCTCTGATGGGAATGGCAGAACGAATGAGTTGGCAGTCACATTAGGCACACCTACCTCGTAATTGTACTCCACGGTTCCATCGGCAGTCTGCAGATCCCAAGTGGTGCGACCCGACTTATAGTAGGCTTTGTAGAGGGCATCGCAGTTCCACAACTGGTTGCGGTGCTGGCTCTTCAACTCAGCGATACAAGCGTTAACATCGTAGTAAGCGCGGCGCACGTAGTCGTACCAGCGATCGCCTTCGCCTGCAAACTCCAGACGGCGCTCTTTCCAGATCATGTCGAATGTAAGACTGGTTACAGGTGCTGCTGATGGAATAGCACGCTGATGTACCTTGTTGAAGGCATCGCAAGCAGAGGCGTCGCTGCCCTTACCCTGCAGGGTCATTGCCTCGGCATATATCAGGTAAACATCTGCAAGACGGAGGATATGGGTGGCAAGTGCAGAGGCCATACGACCATCAGACATGCCCATCTCTGCTACGTGGTCGGCGGTGTTGCCATAGAGATGCTTCACGTTGTTTGAACCGCAAGGACCTTCCAGCTGACCGGTTGCCGACTTGTTGTAGTCTGCATCATAGATGTATTTCAGATAGTCGAGACCACCCTTGTCGCGCCAGAAGTAAGGATATACATCGCCTGGCAGCATCATGGTCGCTTTACGACGCTTGTCGATGTCGGGACGGCTCTCAGGACTTGGGAACTCCTTCATGCGGGCTTCTGAGCCTGTGCCTTCGATGGTGTAAACACCAAATGCCTCCATCAGGTCGGCAGATGGGCCTCCCCAGCCACCCCAGACGTTACCTACCTCACAGAAACCTTCGATACCCAGGTCGCTCTGCAGTGAGTTCTGGCAAGTCCATTGTGCACCAACGGTCCAGCGCCATGCGAAGAGGCTCTCATCGCTTACGTTGAATGAACCGCGGAAGATATCGGCATATTCGGGTACCAAGGTACGACCTGAGTAGTCTATCACATCCTTGGCATATTGAGCCGCTTTGGCCAGGTCATCGTTGTTAAGGGTGCCCTTGACGCCAGCCTTGGTGAGATAAACCTTTGCCAGCAAACCTTCGGCACAGTAGTAGTCGATACGACCGGTTGTGCTCTTCTCTTTTGGCAGCAGCTCAAGTGCCTTCTCCAGTGTCAGGATGATATAGTCGTAAACGTCCGACTTCTCAACCTTCGATAGCTCGTTGTAGTTGCCGGCAGCCAGTGTGGCAGAGTTGTCGTGCACGATGGGCACATCGCCGAACGAGCGTACCAGATAGAAATAGGCCATAGCCTTCCATGCCAGGCACTCGCCCATGCACTGATCCTTTACGGCTTTTGAGGCATTTGCGCCAGAGAGCGACTGATAAACGGTAGAACAGTGGCTGATAACTGCCCATAGTGAATACGACATGTTGATCAGGTCGGCATCGGTACCATTCACCGAGAAATTCAAGTATGGTGAATTGTTCCAAAACATGTTGCCCGACATCACTTCACCCACCTTGATGAAACCACGCTGGAAATCGTACCAGGGTGAGTTGTACAGGTAGTTAACGCCTGAGATGCAGGCTTCGTCGGAAGAGTAATAGTTCTCCGTATTGTAGTTATCCTCAGTGGGGCGGTCCAGGAAGTCGTCGCACGAGGTTGTGCACAGGAGGGCGGCTGAGAAGAGCATGCCAACACCCATGGCCTTTATATTCATTTTTGTTTTCATATTCATAGTAATAATATAATTAGAATGATACGCTCAATGCACAAGAAACACTTGTTGGTGAGGGATAACGGCCGTTGTCAAGTCCGAACACGTTTGCACTTGCTGTTGATGCACCGATTTCAGGATCGTAGCCATCGTAACCAGTGATAGTGAAGAGGTTAGTGGCACTGAGTGAGAGACGCAGGTTGGTGAGACCAATCTTTTTGATGAGCTTCTGGTCGAAGGTATATCCCAGTGTGACATTCTTCAGACGTACATAGCTGCCATCCTCGATATAGCGGCTGCTCCATGCGTCGTTGTCGTTAGGATCGTTGATAGATGCGCGGGGAATAGATGCGCCGGGATTAGCAACAACCACATTGGCCACATTGTCATACCAGTTAGTCTCGCTGGCGTCGATAGCCTTCAACTTGGTACGCTTCAGCACGTCGCTTGTCTGGTTGGTCCAGGCCGAGTTCATGTGTGTGAGCTTCATCTTCATGTAGTTACCAACCTTGTTGCCTACCGAACCGTTGATAAAGAAGCTCAGGTCGAAGTTCTTGTAACGGAAGGTGTTGTTCCAACCGAAGGTGAACTTAGGCAGTGGCGAACCGATGTTGGTCTTATCATTCTCATCGATGATGCCGTCCTTGTTCACATCCTTGAATTTCAGGTCGCCTACGAATGTGGTGTTAGAGCGGCTGTAGAGTGTAGGATCGGTGTTCCAGCTCTTGGTGCCATCAGCATTGGTCACGATGGGGTTGTTCTGCTGCAGAGTGTTTACAGGCGAATTGAGGATATCCTCAAAGTTCTGATACACACCTACTACCTCGTAGCCATAGAAGTTGTAGAGCGACTCGCCAACGACTGAACGTGACACAACGTCTGTCCACTGACCGTAACCCAGCAGGGCTGTTGAGTTAGACAGGCTGTTCAGCTTGTTGCGGTTGATAGAGAACTGTACATCCGAGTTCCAAGAGAAGTTCTTGGTAACGATAGGCTTGGTGTTGATAGCGATTTCGAAACCCTTGTTCTCAATGTCGCCGTAGTTTCCGTAAGGTGCTGCCAGGGCTGAAGAACCGTTACCGCTTGTTCCCATGAACGAAGGCAGGATGAGCTGCATCAGCATGTCCTTAGAGCTCTTCTTATACCAGTCGAATACGATGTTTACGCGATCGTGGAACAGGTTCAGGTCAAGACCGAGGTTAATCTGCTCCTGAGTTTCCCATTTCACGTCAAGGTTCTTGATGTTGGCAGGACGATAGCTCACACCCAGGCCAGTATCCATAACGCTCATTGAAGAGCCCCACTTGTAGCCACCGATGTTTGAGTTACCAGTTTGTCCCCAACCGATACGGATCTTACCATTGGTGATGATGCCACTGTTTCTGAGACCCTCGAAGAACTTCTCTTCGCTGAAGCGCCATGAAGCTGCCAGTGAGTGGAAGCCTGCCCAGCGCTTGTTGGGACCGAAGTTAGAGCTACCATCATAACGGTAGGTATAGGTGAGCATATAACGGTTGTCGTAGTTGTAAGTCTCACGGGTGAAGAATGATGCCATGGCAGCGCTGCCGAAGCCGTAGCCGATAGTTGGATCGCCAGTACCCAGGGCTGGATTCTTCACAATGTCGAGAGGCATACCGGTGTTGAAGATAGAGATATAGTTCCACTTCGACTCCCAGGCTTCCTGTCCGGCCATAGCTGTGAAGCTGTGCTTGCCGATATTGCCGTTATAGGTCACATAGTTCTTGAAGGTCCAGTATTTGTTCTCGTTCTTCTGCTCACGACCTTCGTTCTTGCTGAGGTGGTAGGTACCCAGGTCAACAGTTGGGTTGAAAGTCTCAGCATGGTTCCAGCCCAGATCCCAGCCCAGCTCGGTGTGCCAGGTGAGGTTCTTCAGTGGAGTGATATCGAAGAACAGGTTACCATTGAGTTTCTGACGTCTCAGGTTGATATCGTTCATCAATGCCATGGCAATAGGGTTAGGATTGGTGAATCCTTCCTTGCTTACTGATGAATAGCCACCGTCGATGTTGTAGATCTGGATATCAGGAGGTGTGGTCAGCGAGTAGTTGATGATACCCTCATCCTGGTCGGCCTTCAGCAGGTCTTCCTTGGTCTCACTGAATGAAACGTTGAGGCCCATCTTCAACCACTTCTTGAGCTCAGCATCCAAGTTGGCACGCATAGAGTAACGCTTGAAGTCACTGCCAATCAGTGTTCCTTCCTGATTCATCATACCGCCGCTGACATAGTATCTCACTTTGTCGCTACCACCCTGCATGCCAATCTGATGCTGATGCTGCAAGGCTGTGCGGAACACGGCGTCCTGCCAGTTTGTGCCTTTGCCCAATACGCTGGGGTCAGAGTAGGCGGGGTCTGATTTTGCCAACTCACCCTGATTAACCAGGTCGTTGTAGAACTCGGCAAACTCACGGAGGTTGAGCATGTCGATACGCTTGTTCTGGCGGCTGATGGTCAGCATGCCGTCGTAGGTGAACTTAGCCTCACCGGCCTTACCGCGCTTAGTGGTGATCAGCACAACACCGTTGGCGCCCTGAGCACCGTAGATGGCGGTAGCAGAGGCGTCTTTCAGAATCTCCATCGATACGATATCGGCAGGGTTGATTGTGGCAAGGGGTGAAATGGTCGATACCTGACCGTTGCCCAGCTTGTCGCCCAGACCGAAGTCGGCACCTGACTGTCCTGTTGCCTGTACAATCACACCATCGATGACATACAGCGGCTCAGCGCCTGCATTGATGGTGGCCTGACCACGCACGCGAATAGATGAACTTGAACCAGGGGCTCCTGAGGTCTGTACGGCCGAGACACCGGTTACACGGCCTTGGAAAGCCTGATCCAGGTTGGTGATATGAGCATCTTTGAGCTGATCCTCGCTGAGGGTGGCAGAGGCACCCGAGAGGTCGCTCTTCTTCATCGTACCGTAACCTACTACGACGACTTCATCGAGCATCTTCTTGTCTTCCTCAAGGGTAATCTTGTAAACAGATTGGTTGGCGGTAATCTTTACTTCCTTGGTCACATAACCAATGTAAGTGATAACCAGGGTTTGGCCTGGGTTGACATTAAGCTGGAAGTTTCCGTCAAAGTCGGTAGCTACTCCGTTCGACGTTCCCTTTACTACTACACTGGCTCCGATAACGGGGCCCGAAGCATCGACTACAGTACCTGTAATCTTCTTCGTTGCCTGCTGAATCTCCTGAGGAGCACCAGCGGCATGAGCGGTTGTTGAGTAGCCAAGCCCCATGCAGGCCACAGCACTCACCAGTAGCGCAGTTTTCTTGAGATTTTGATTCATACTTATTAGTTTATAATTGGAAATTGGTAATATTGATTCGCTGGTATGATGACTGATTAGTACATCTTGTGCACGTATTCTTATACTTATAAGGTACGCGCGTATAGGATCATGTTGAGTCGTTTCGGGTCATCTGCACGATATAATTTTAGTTCGTTAATTAGTTATAGAGCCGAATCCAGTATAACTGAATCCGGTGCAAAGATAAGACATTTTTATAAAAGTGTATTGATTTTGTTTGCTCAATACTGATACTATTTTGCTAAATACAAAAAAGCATAGGTTTTGGTCAACAAAAGCATAGGTTTTGGTCAAAAAAAGCATAGTTCTCACTTGCCGAGAGCATAGCTTTTTATACAAATTGCAGTTTTTTTTATCATTGTGGGAATAATGTTTGGTGGTGTCGTACCTTTTTTGTTCCTTTGCAACCATGAAACAAACGATACTGACGATAACAGGTAGCGACGGCACAGGCGGATCGGGCGTACAGGCCGATATCCGGCTGTTGAGTTCTCTGGGCGCCACGGCGGCATCGGTCATCACCTCGATTACCGTGCAGAACACGCTGGGTATCCAGGAGTTCCACGACTTGCCTGCATCGGTAGTGCGCCAGCAGGTCGAGGCCATCATCAACGACCTGCAGCCACAGATCGTCAAGATTGGATTGCTGCGTCGCATTGATGTGGTAGAGATGCTCGCTGAGGTGCTGCAGCGCTATCAGCCGCGTCACATCATCTATGCGCCGGTGCTCACCTCTACCAAGGGCGAGATGCTTGTAGAGCCGCGTGTCTATGAGGCTATCGAGCGCTTGCTGATACCACTGTGCACCGTGGTGCTCGCACCTACCGATCTGCCCGACGGTCCGCGTCGTCATGGTGCTGCCAACCAGTTGGGCTCTGCTTTAGCCTACTATCTGAGTCTCGACGAGAAGGTGAGCGACGCCATGCGCCATGCGCAGGCCTGTCTCAACCAGTTGCCTGCTGATTATGCTGAGGGTAACACGCGCAGTGAGGAGCTTTACAATCAGTTTCTCGATGCTGTGGAGCGCTATTACAACCGCTATGCCGATGTGGCCTTCTATGCTGAGCAGCTCAATGTGAGTGCGCGTTATCTGGGACAGGTAACCCGCCAGATTGCGGGCCGCTCGCCCAAGAGCATCATCGACGAGCGCATCACCAACGAGATTGCCAAGCTCATCACCACCACGAACAAACCATTGAAAGATGTTGCCAGATGGCTGGGCTTCTCATCGCAGGCCCACCTGTCGCGTTTCTTCAAGAAGCGGAAAGGCATGTCGCCGCGCGACTATCAGAACCATCAACAATAAAATAAGATAAAAATGACAAACGAACGACAAGCGTTAAACCGCCAGTTAGCACAGATGCTGAAGGGCGGTGTGATTATGGACGTGACTACGCCCGAGCAGGCTCGTATTGCCGAAGAGGCCGGTGCCTGCGCTGTAATGGCCCTCGAACGTATCCCTGCCGACATCCGTGCGGCAGGCGGTGTGAGCCGTATGAGCGATCCCAAGATGATCCGCGGTATCCAGGAGGCAGTGAGTATTCCCGTGATGGCTAAATGCCGCATTGGCCATATCGCTGAGGCCCAGATTCTGCAGGCCATCGAGATCGACTATATCGATGAGAGCGAGGTGCTCTCGCCAGCTGATAACATCTATCATATCGACAAGACCAAGTTCGACGTTCCCTTTGTGTGTGGTGCCAAGAACTTAGGCGAGGCGCTGCGCCGTATTGCAGAGGGAGCCACCATGATCCGTACCAAGGGTGAGCCCGGTACCGGTGATGTGGTACAGGCCGTGAGTCATATGCGCTTGATGCAGAGTGAGATCAGACGACTGGTGTCGATGAGCGAGGATGAGCTCTTCGAGGCTGCCAAGCAGTTGCAGGCGCCTTATGAGTTGGTGAAGTTCGTGCACGAGAACGGCAAGCTGCCCGTTGTGAACTTTGCTGCCGGTGGTGTCGCCACCCCAGCTGATGCGGCGCTGATGATGCAGTTGGGTGCCGAGGGCGTGTTTGTGGGTAGCGGTATCTTCAAGAGCGGCAACCCCGCCAAGCGAGCTGCCGCCATCGTCAAGGCTGTGACCAACTATCAGGATGCCCGTATGCTGGCCGAGCTCTCTGAGGATCTTGGTGAGGCGATGGTAGGTATCAATGAGCATGAGATTGAACTCTTAATGGCCGAGAGAGGAAAGTAATGAAAATCGCTGTATTGGCCCTGCAAGGGGCATTCATAGAGCACGAGCAGATGCTGCAGCGCTTAGGCGTTGAGACGGTAGAGATTCGTCAGCTCAAAGACTGGAACGATGCCAAGGGCACCATCAGTGCCCTCGTCCTGCCCGGCGGTGAGAGCACCGTTCAGATGCGTCTGTTGAAGGATCTGGGCCTCTTTGAGCCCATCCGTCAGGCCATCCTGGGCGGTCTGCCCGTACTGGGCACCTGTGCCGGCATGATCCTGCTGTCGGAGGGCTATCTGGGCACCATGCACATCCGGGTGCGCCGCAATGCCTACGGCCGTCAGCTGGGCAGCTTCCACACGGTAGGCAAGGTAGAGGGTGTAGGCGATGATGTGCCCATGACCTTCATCCGCGCACCCTATATCGAGGAGGTGCTGGCCGACGACTGCACGCCGATAGCCGAAGTTGACGGGCATATCGTAGCAGCCCGTCAGGGGCGTCAGATTGCCTTGGCGTTCCACCCCGAGGTGGGCACCGACACGCGCCTGCATCAGCTGCTGCTGTCGCTCTGAGAGTTATTCGGAAACATAAGGAAAGCGGAAATGAGGGTTCTCGCCTCGTTTCCGCTTTTTTTCGTAATCGCGGTTTGCATCGTATCTTATTTCTTCAGATAATGGTCAAACCAGTTGGTAATCTCCTGCAAACGGCGGATGCGGTTCTTGGGACGACCACTGCGGGAAAGCTCGTGGTTCTCGCCTTTGAAGATAACGATACGTGCCGGCACCTGATGATAGCGCAGGGCGCTGAACATCTGCAAGCCTTCGGGCAACGGACAGCGATAGTCCTCGTCGCTATGAATGAACAGGGTGGGGGTAGTCACCTTGTCGGCATAGGCCAAAGGCGACTGCTTCCAAAGCAGATCGGTGTTGCCCCAGATGTCGGTTCCTGAATAGCCATCGACAAAGCTGTAGCCGATGTCGCTCAGTGCGGTGAGCGAAATCCAGTTGGAGATGCTGCGCTGTGAGGCTGCCGCACGGAACCGGTTGGTGTGACCGATAATCCAGTTGGTCATCACACCGCCATACGAGCCGCCCGTCACGCCCAGGCGTTCCTTGTCGATAAAGTCGGCCTGCTCAATAGCGGCATCAACGAAGGCCATCAGGTCGTCGTAGTCGGGACCGCCGAACTTTCCCTTCAGGTTGGCAAAGTTGTTGCCGTTGGAACCGCTGCCATGAGGATTGGCAAAGATCACGGCATAGCCCTGAGCTGTCCAATACTGCATCTCGTGGAAGAAGTTAAAGCCATAGGCAGCCTTCGGACCACCGTGGATATCCAGGATGGTGGGATACTTCTTGCCAGGTTCGTAGCCGATAGGAGGCAGGGCGAAACCACGCAACTCCAATCCGTCGCTGTTGATATACTTGATCTCCTGTGGATGAGCGATATGATGAGCCTCGAACAGCGAGGTGTTGATATCGCTGAGGCGCTGAGGCGCGCTCTTGCCATCGAAGTAGAACAGCTCCTGACCGTCTTGATCGTAAGCGCCCACTAACAGGTAGCCCTTCTTGTAGGGGATGTACTCATCGACATTGAAATGGGCTGGGGTGAGCAGCTGAACCTGGCCGCTCTGATACGACAAACGCGCCAAAGCACTGTAGTCGGCTTTTGTGGTCTTGAAGACAAAGCCCTGCTTTTCAAACAGAATCTCTGAGCGGTTGCCTGACTTGACGTCAGAGGCGGTGCCGTCGCCAATGGCATAGATGTCGTTGTCGTGGATGAACTGACTGTTGCCCGTCTTCACATTCAACCGGTAATAAGGGGTGTTAGCCTGTGGGTTGTCGATGTTGCGCTTGCCGATAGACAGCAGGATGTGCTCGCCATCGATGAATGATGGGAACCCATAGCGTACGCTGTCGCCAACAACGAGCTCACGGTTTTGCAGACTCTTCGTGTCGATGACATACAGCTTGTTGGTGAAACTCTTGGGGCCGTGCTCCCTGTTGTCGGTATAAACCAGGTAGCGCTTGTCCTTGCTGAGCTCCAGACTGCCTACACCCGACAGACTGTCGGTGAGGGCTGTCACCTTGCCCTGATTGTAGTAATAGAGCACGGTGTGCTGGCGCTTGATGTCGCCACGGCCATTAGACCAGAAGGGCACCTGCTCGAACACACGGTAGCGCTTGTCGGCATCCTGCGCCTTGAGCGAATCTGGCAGTACTAAAGACGCCTCTTCTACCTTTTTCGATGTGGTGAAAAAGAAATGGTTGTCGTCCACAAACTTGATCTGTCCCACCTGATAAGGGATGGAGAACCACTCCTGCGGACCGCCATAGCTCTTGGTCTGTTTGTAGAACACCGTTTTCTTACCCTCGTGCTTTCGGGTCACAATGGCATTGTCGATAATCTCGTAGCTACCGAAATGGCCTGTCGAAGTGAGGCGTACAGCCTTGCCGTCAACCAGTTGGTACAGGTCGGAGCTGTAGTTGTCGTCCTTGACACTGGCCTGACGGAGTATGAAGAAGACATTGTCACCGATGGTTTTCACCTGCGAGATGGCTTTCACCTTGGCAAAGAAGTCGAGCCCCACGTATTGTTTCTCTGGCTGAGGCACCTGCGCCGTTGCCAATAGTGGTACTATGGCAATGGCTAAGATGGATTGTATTCTATTCATAAATGAGGTTTTTATTAGTGTGCACTTGGGTTTACAAGAATCTCGTAGGATGGCAATGCCCAGCAGTAGGTGGTGCGGTCGGCAGGGGTTGCCACCACCACGGTGTTCCATTTGCCATTGGTCTTGGTGGCAGCAGGGTGGATGAAGTCCTCGGCACGGCGAGCAATGTCGAGACCACGGATGCCCTCGCCGATAAACTCGGCACGACGCTCGTTGTAGATGGCAGTCTTCAGCGTCTCGCCAGTGAGCGACTTCACATCGATGATGTCGCCAACAGGGATGGAACGGCGGCGCACCTGATCCAGCAGCTCGGCAGCTTTCTGGTAGTTGCCCACATTGTAATAGCTCTCAGAGAGGTTCAGCAGCGTCTCGGCATAGCGGAAGATGTGCACCCACTCCACCATCACGGTGAATTCATCATACTTCTCGTACCAGGTTTCACGACCCGTAGCAGGATCGACCTTGATGAACTGCGTACGACTGTCGGTAGCCAGGTGATATTCTGGAATGGTAATGATGCCCGTACGGGTGTTAAGGGTGTCGATATAGCCCACCTCACTGGCGATATAGCTGGCAGGATGACGCTGACCGGCACCGCGCTCTGTGTTGGTGAAAGGCATCGAATAGATGTTCTCTGCTGTGTGATAGGGGGCGTCGAACATCTCGCGCACGTTCTTGCTCAGACTGAAACCGGTTACCAACTCGCCCTCACGGATGGCGTCCTGCCACTGTTCCTTGGCCATATAGATGCGCTGCAACAGCATGTGGGCGGCTGCCTGAGAAGGCAGGGTGGGGTCGAACGACGCACCGTTGTTGGCTGGCAGCGCTGCAATCACATTGCTGCTCAGGTCGGCGATGATCTGATCGTAGATCTGACTGATGGTCCATAGGGGGGCATCGTTATGTCCTGGACCTGTAACGGCCTCGGTGTGCACAGGGATGGCCTTCGAGTTGGGGTTGAAAGCGTAGGGCTGTGAATAAACCTGAGCCAGGTAGTACCAGCTGATGTCACGGATAAAGAGACTGTTGGCGATATACTGCTGACGCTTGGCCTCAGAGATGGGCAGATTGTCGCGCTGCTCCAATGCCTCCTTCAAGGTGTTGGCCGCGTTGATAGCCTGATAGCCAGCCTGGAAGAAACCAGGATTCATGGCGCTGTTCTGGGCCACCGTGAAGTTGTAGGTGTCTGAGTGGGCCATCGTGTTGTTACCCGTGTTCACAAAGTCATCACTTCTGTTGTCGAAGATCACAGAGATGTTGCCACCCGCAAAACTGCTGTTCTTGAAGCGGGTAAAGACACCGGTCATGGTGGCATCAATCAGCTGTTCTGATGCGTAGATGTCGTGTTCGGTGACAGAGAGCTTAGGGTTCTTGTCGAGAAAGTCGTCGCCGCACGAGGTCAGTGTGCCCGAGAGCACGATGGCCAACAGGCCTGAAACGATATATTTGTTTGTATTGATGATCATAATGCTCGAATGTTCAAGTTGCTATTAGAATGAAATGTTTGCGCCGAAGGTGATGGTGCGTGTAAGAGGTGTGGTGTTGGAGTCGATACCCGAACGCAGGTTGGCATCGTTATAATACGAGTTGATCTCGGGATCGAAGCCAGAATAGCCTGTGAGACAGAACAAGTTCTGTGCCTGGGCATAGAGACGGAACGAGCTGATGCCCAACGCCTTTGGCCAGCGTTTGGTCTTGAAGCTATAGCCAACCGACAAGCTCTGCAAGCGGATGAAGTCGCCCTTCTCAATCAGGTCGCTGATGGGGTTGGCAGTACCGTTAGAGTAGTTGTCGTTATATGAGGCCTTGGCATATTTGGCATGGTCGCCGGGCTGCAGCCAGATGTGGTCGTACCACTCCTTACAGCCACTCCACATACGACCGTCGGAGAGGGTGGCGCGCATCGAGTTCAGGATCTTGTTGCCACCAGAGAAGTGGAAGTTCACGTTGGCATCCCAGTTCTTATAGCGGATAGAGTTGCTCCAACCACCATACCAGGTAGGCTTGGTGTTGCCCGAAATCTCGGGTTTCCAGTCGCTCAGGGTGTATTTCGACTTGGTTTCGCCATCCAACTCATAGATCTGAGCACCGCCCTGACCATACTTGTAGATAAGCAACTGACGGTCGTAGCCACCATCCTGGCGCTTGATGAGTACCACGCGGCGACCTGTCTGTGGGTCAACGCCGTCGGTAGGATAGGTGTAGAGCTGGGCCAAAGAATAGCCTTTAGTGGTGATGTTAGAACCACTGATGATGTCGTCGGCCAGCTCCAGCACCTTGTTCTTGACAAAAGAGATATTAAAAGTTGAGTTCCATGAGAACTTCTTCTTGCGGATGATGTCGCCGCTCACGCTCAGTTCGATACCTGTGTTCTGGGTCTTACCAAGGTTGGTGCTGATAGAAGCGCCCACGATTCCGGTTGAGTAAGCCTGCGAGGCATTCAGAATCAGGTCCTTTGACTTAGAATAGAAGTAATCGACATCTACTGTGAGACGGCCCTTGAACAGTGAAGCGCTGAAACCGAAGTCGGTTGTTGCGGTCTGCTCCCAACCCAGGTTAGGGTCGTTGATGCCCGAAGACACGTAAGATACCGCGCCATTGTAGGTTGAGGCTGAATATACACTCTTTGACGCATACCAGTCCACATTGGCATTACCCACGATACCATAGCTGGCTTTCAGCTTGAGGTCGTCGATGATACCATCCTCGCGCAGACTGCGGAAGAACTTCTCGTCGGAGATGCGCCAAGCGCCACTGATACCGAAGAAGTTACCCCACTTGCGACCGAGCTTAGACAAACCGTCGCGACGCCAGTTGGCTGTCAGGTAGTAACGGCTGTTCCAGTCGTAGGTAAGACGGCTGATATAGCTGAACATGCTGCTCTCTAAGATGTTGCCCGAACCGCCATAGGTGATGTAAGGCGCCTCAACATACATCTGGTCGGGGTTGCTCAGGGTAGTGCCCGAGCGTGAGAAAGCGTGACGGTTATGCTCGGAGGCCTCCACACCAACAAGGACATCGAAGTGATGCTTCTTGATATTGAAGTTGTAGTCGGCTGTGTTGGTCCAGGTCCAGCTCTTCAAGCTCGATGTACCAACACTGCTTCTGCCGTCGGGATAGCCGCCGCCATGCAGGGGGGTGCTGAACGATTCGTTCTGAACCAGTGTCCAGTCGATGCCGTAGAGCGATTTCAGTGTCAGCCCTTTAATCGGTGTGATATTGATGTAACCGTTGGCCAGCACGCGGTGGGTCTTCGACTCACCATACTGTCCGCCGTCAATCAGGCCCATCGCATTATAGTAGAACACCTCGATGGCATTGTTTCCCTTACCTAAGTTTTGTGGTGCCAGTGCCGAGGCATAGGGGGTGCCGTCCTCGTTATAGGCTGGTACGTTAGGCAGATCGACATAAGCCAGACGGGTGAGACCGCCCATCGCACTGAGCGAACCGCCACGCGAATCGTCGGCAGTGTGTATCTTACTATAGGTGTAACCGGTGTTGAAGCCAATCTTGACGAACTGATTCAGATTGTAGGTGCCGTTGCCTTTGAAAGAGAAACGGTTGTATTTAGCATCGACGGTGATACCTTCCTGAGTGGTATAGCTGCTCGACAGGTAGTAGGTACCCTTGTCGTTACCGCCCTGCACATTCAGGTTGTGGTTCTGCGACAGACCGGTACGGAAGATCAGGTCCACCCAGTTGGTGCTCACGATGCGCCCGTTGCTGTCGGTCATCGTGGCATAAGGCAGCTTGTTGGGGTCGCCGCCATTATTCAGCCAACCGCGGTTCTTGATATCGGTAAACTCCTGTGCTGTGAGTGGCTCCAGCAGTTTGGTGGCCGAGTTGAAACCGATGTTATAGTCGTAGGTGAGCTTGGTCTTGCCGGCATAGCCCGAATTGGTGGTGATGAGCACCACGCCCGCTGCGGCTCTCGAGCCATACATGGCACTGGCAGCGGCATCTTTCAGGATGTCGATCGACTTGATATCGGCAGGGTTGATATCGGCTACAGGGTTGTAGTCGGTGCTCGAGGCGATGTTGCTGGTGTTGATGGGCACACCATCGACCACATAGAGCGGTGTGACGCTTGAGGTGATAGAAGCCACACCACGGATGTTGATGACTGGGGCTGAGCCCACCTGCGAACCCGTTGTGGATACCATCACACCGGCGGCATGACCTTCCAGCAGGTTGTCGATGCTATGACCTGTCACGCCCTCGAGCTTCTCCTTGTTGATAGAGGAGATCGACGAGATGACATCGCGCGACTTGGCGGTGCCGTAGCCCACCACCACCACTTCGTTCAACAGGCGTGCGTTCTCTCTCAGATAGATATCCACCTCGGTACTGGCGTCGTAAACCTCCAGGTCTTGCTGGTTATAGCCGGTATAGGTGACAACGAGGTTGTAGGGTGATTTGCCGGAAAGGGTGATGGTAAACTGACCGTTGATATCGGTTACGGCAGCACTGCGTGTGCCTTTGATCTGGATGGCGGCACCGATGATAGGCTCGTCGGTGCGCTCGTCAATAACCCGACCCTTCAGTACGTCCTGAGCGGACGCACCGAGGGTGGTGATTAGAAATAAAATGTATAATGCAAGTCTTTTCATATGCAGGTTATCCTGTTTTGATTAGTAAATGATTTGATGATGCTGATGATTAAGGACGATAGCGGTTGCCGCCTGACACGTTCTTACCGAAGAAGAGGGCATTGGTCAGGATGCGACCGGTGCTGTACCAATAGCCACGATAGGTGGGCGATTCGCTGAAGAGCACGACAGTACCCTGTCCTAAGTTGTCGTAGGCCACGATGGTGGCATCCTTCAGACGTTTCTGGTTCTCCTTGGTGAGATAACCGCCTAACTGCTTGTCGCCTTTCAGTTGAACCAGTGAGGCAAAGCTGCTGGCAGGACGAGGCAGCACGTAGTTGCCGGTCTTCATGGTGTAGAGCTCGCGACTGTGTACGCCATAAGCCAGTGGGTTCGTGATGTCGAGGTCGGCAGCATAGAGCACACCTCCGATACGACTTGGACCGTTCACCTCGCGCTGTTTTGCATAGTCCAGACGCTTGTACTCGTTGGCATTTGCCTTGTCATCCTTCTTGTCGGCAGCGCCTTCTTGCTTCTCTGCCTTCTCGAAATGAGGTGCCAGTCCATTGGCAATCGCCCACTGTGAGGCGCGCTGTGAGGTGATCAGTATGCCACCTTCGCTCACCCATCTGCGCAAACGCTCTACAAACTGAGGTGAGAAGTGCTGATAGGTGCCGTCAACCAGGATAATGGCGGTGTAGCGGTTCAGTGGGGTACGGTCGGCATACTCGCTGAAGATCTTGGTCAAGGGGATATGATGGTGGTTGCCTAACAGGTTCCAGGTCTCGCCGATAGCGGTCCAGTTGATGCCACTGTAGCCACCAGTGCTCACAAAGGTTGCCACAACGGGCTTCTTCACCTCTATCAGGTTGTCGCTTCCCAGGTCGATACCTGCCTGACTCAGACCGGTCTTCAGACTGTAAACCTGTACGTTGGTCTCTGCTACCGCCCGACGGATGGTGTTGTACACGCTGTCAACGGATACGGTCTGATATACCAGTGGCACGAGCAGACTGCCTGTAGGTGCTTGCTTGACGCCTGCCTCTACCGTCTCGGTGGCAAAAGGCTTGTAGGCGGCTTTCACGTAGATGCCCTTGTCGAGCAACTCATACAGCACCTTGGTGGCATAGAAATCGGAGAAGTCGATGAGGTAAGCATATGCTGATTTGTTGAAGTTGGCCTGTTGAACGGCAGGCACCTCGCTCACCAGCTCGCCCACACCCGCTGCTGCTGTACGTGCGAAAGGCACGCCAAAACCATGGGCGGTGCTCCACGCGGTGATATCCATGAAGATGCTGTCAACAAACTCGGTGTGCTCGTCGAATGCGGCATTCACCAGGCGCCACTGTGCCTGTCCAAGGGGGATGACATAAGCATCGCCTGCCTTGAACTGCTTGCCAGCCTGACTGAAGTCTTTCGACAACTTGTGAACCTCGATCTTGTGGCGCAGCAGATTGTCGAGGAAGAGATTGGTGATGCCTTTATCTTCGGCATTGCCAAACACGATGTAGCCCTTGCCACCCTTGGTGATGGCGCTCTTGAAGAACTCCTGCTGATGGCGCAGGAACACCGCTTTCTGGTCGGTGCCGGCTTTCAGCGCACCAATAGCACTGCGTGTGTGGTCGCGCAGGTTCTTAGCAAACTTGTGGATGCCCAACGACGACTCCACCTGTACACCCTGCGAGCTGCCCACTTCGATGGTGGTGCCCACGCCGCCCTCAAAGTCGGGATAGGTAGAACCATAGATAGGTGAGATGTTATCGTAGTTCTCTTTGGTGAAATAGAGCGAACCGATCTTATCGAGCTCGGCACCAAAGTATTTCGACAGAATCACGTTCAGGTTGGCATAGGTGCTCTCAGGAATGGTGTAGTTCCAGGTGCTGCGCTCGGGTGAGGGCTCAAAATAGTAGCTGCTGTTGCTGCCCATCTCGTGGTAGTCGATGTAGATGTTAGGATACCACTGATGATAGTAAGCGGCACGGGCACGGCTCTCGGGGTGAACGAGTGCAAACCAGTCACGGTTCAGGTCGGCATAGAAGTGATTGCCACGCAACGGTGTGAAGCTCTGTGTGTGCTCGATGTCGAGTGCATCGCTCACTGGTGGGATGCTGTGGAACGCGTTGAAATACTGGGCGGCACGCTCACGACCGTCAGGATTCAGGGCGGGCTCTATCAGTATCACGGCATCGCTCAGGCGCTTCACGATGTCGGCATTCTTAGTGGCTGTGAAATAGTAGGCTGCCAGCACCGAGGCATCGGTGCCTGCCAATTCGCCGCCATGCACGTTATAGCCCAACTGCACAATCACTTTCTGATCATCGTAGTTGGAAGCATAGGGCTGAGTGGGGTCCACCAGCTTGACATGTTGCTGACGAATCTGTTCCAGGTTCTTGATGTTATCGGGGGTTGAGATGTGCAGAATCACATATTCGCGGTTCTCGTGTGTGTGACCGATGACCTTGAACTGTGCACGGTCGGATAGCTTATCCAGCAAACGGAAGTACTCTACCACGCGGTCGTATCTTACAAGTGCTGAACCAATGGGGAAACCGAAGAACTCTTCGGGTGTGGGTATCGACTTGTCAAACTGTTCGTTACTGCCAAAATAGTAACTCGACTGTGCTTGTGCCACCAGACTGATGAGCACAGCAATGGCTAATGAATAAAGTTTTTTACTCATTTCTCAACAATTTTAATAATTAATAATGTTTATGTTTGCTTACTTCTGAGCTGTAAGAGCGTTTTCAATTTTAAGGAATCCATAGCTCTCCAGGTAGTCCTGACCTTCTGTTGACACCCAGTCGGCAAAGCGGCGCAGCTCCTGATTGTTGGTCGTGATGCTGATGCTACCGGTAGGCAGACTGGTGTGAGGCAGCTTGTCGAGATAGGCTGTCAGCTTGTCGATGTTGCTGATAGCCGAGCGCTCTTCGTCGCTGATGCGGCCGTTGCCATCCAGGTCGGTAGGCAGCACGGTCAGTCCGTTTACTGGCTGACGTGTGCTGTTGTCATACACCAGGCTTGCCACATTGAAGGCAATCGCATCCTCATGACTCTTCACGGCGCTGATCAGGTTCTCCTCGCTGCCTAAGATCTTCTTACCCTTCACACGGTTGGGGCTGACACTCAGGTCTCTGGCCACGATATTGGTGATGGTGGCGTGACTGCCTGTGAGTGAATACACAGTGCCAGGCAACTGCTTCTCGCCTTCGTCCTCATCGTCTTCGAGGGCTTCCAACAGGTCGCGCTCCACAAACAGCTGCTGCTTCAGTTTGTTGTTCAAACCCTTTGAAACCTTCTTGTTCTGCAGCAGTTTGTTCTCTGAGTTGGCGATAGGCAGCAGGGCAAAGCGTCCGATGCTGTTCACGTCGTCCTGTTCCGAGAGGCGCACTGAGGCATCAGCCTGTTCGCGGGTCTTGACAACGGTAGCAGAAAATGCCGGATTCACCTTGTGATACTCCTTGATGAGGCCTTCTACCATCTGGCGTGTGAATTGAGCATCATTCACATTGATCTGCAAAGGCTGAGTCTGCGCCATCATAGGCATACACATCAAGCCAAACAGACATAATGTGGTTACCTTACGCTTTCCCTCCTTTACATTCTGAAAATAATTCTTTCTCATAATTCACACTTTTTGATTTAACTTAATGAAATGTCATTTTGACGGTGCAAAGGTACACACTTTAGAATTATCCTCCAAATTTCGGTTAAAATTCAGAAGATAATCCTAAAGTGCTTAATTTATCTTGATGTTTATTCTAAAACAGCCCTCATGTCGGCCCTGATTTAGAATATTATTCCAAATAACCTATAAAAAAGCGTTAATTACTATAGGTGTGCACGCTTGCGCCAGCTGTTGAGGGCAGATAGTTGATGCCCCACCAGCATATCTGTAGCAGCACAAACGCGACGATGAGCACGCTTAGTGCCAGTCGCTGTTTGTGCTGTGGCAGTAAGCGGTAGTGTATATACCCCAGGTACGACAGCCAGGTGATGGCTGCCCAGGTTTCCTTGGGGTCCCACGACCAGTAGTGTCCCCATGCCTCCTTGGCCCACAAGGCGCCAAAGAGCATGCCGAAGGTCATGAATGCCAGTCCCACGTTCACCAGGTTGTCGGTAATCTCCATTTCCTGTTCGTTGGCGGTCTGTTTCTTGAAGCAGAGCAGGTAGATGGCCATCACCGCCGCTGCGCCCAGCACAGCATAGGCAAACATATATACGATGACGTGGGGTGCGAACCATGGACTCTGCAGCGCCGGCATCAGGGTCTTGTCGTGAATCTCGGGCTTAAACAGGTTCACACAGATGAACACCAGCGAGAGCACGGTCGAGAAGGTGAGTATCCACTTGTATTTCCAGCGTGAATAGACGATGAGTCCTGCCAGCGGCAGGAAGAACGAGTACCACAGGCGTGTCTCGCCCATCGTGCGCAAGGGTGGACGTTCCAGCGAGATCCACATCGACACGATGAAACTCAGGAATACCAGCAAGCCGATAGCCGTAGCGGCATAGGCCGTCTTTGTCTTGTTCTTCCAGGCCATAAAGGCGCCCAGTGCCCATAGGGGCACCGCTGTGAGTGCAAAGTAGATGAAGTGTGTCCAGTTCATACGCGTTTCCTCCTTCCTCCAATGATAAACAGGCATACGGCGCCCGCCAGCATCATGTAGATGCCCATATACACCAGTGGCAGCCACGGGTCGCTCACCAGCTCCAGTATCGATATCTGACTCTTGGCGCCTGCCTCGGTGTCGTAGCCGTACTGATAGATCTTCCACCCGTCGATCTCAAAGGGCTTGTTCACATCGACCACCGCCTGCACGCGCTCGCCTTTCTGCGTCTTGATGAGCAGCTCCGAGGCATATCTTTTGGGCGAGCCGTCGTCGTAGGTCTCCATGATGAACTGCTTGAGTTCGATGGTCATAGGCATTTCCTTGATCATGCTGCCTTCCATGGCGCGCCACTCCGGCATGCCTGTCGTCGTCACCATTTTTACGCGCTGCATGTCGGCATTGCCCAGTGTGCCTGTTGTGAGTGCCACAAACAGTCCCAGGTGATTCAGCAGGAAGGGAATGTCGCGCTGCCAGTCGGTGAGATGCATCAGCCTACGCACGATGATCACGCCCAGTTGCAGCGTCATATAGACGTAGATGAGCACAAAGGGCCAGCAGGTGAGCGCATCGCTCAGCCACTTGCCGTGTGGCTCCTGTCGCGTCAGTCCCATCCCTATGGTGAGTGCCACGGCATAGAGCAAGGTTGGGATGCTAGCCTGCGCGGTGCCTATAAACCTACACGCATAGATGCGCTTCCTTAAAAGATAGATGGCAGCTATCGCTGCGAGGAACACCGCGAGCACGATGCCGTTCATCGGCCACGCAAGGGTGTGCCATGCAACAGGTCCGGCACTTACTTGTAAGGCCAGACCTGCTGCTATGATGATGCCTCCTATGAGGAAGCCGTGTTTCATTGTCCAAGGTTTATTCTGCATACCGTGCTGTTATTTCTTATCCTTGGCTTGCTTGGCAAACTTGAAGAGCTCCAGTGGCAGATGACAATAGCCTGTGGGGTTCTTGTCAAGATAGTCCTGATGATATTCCTCAGCGGCATAGAACTGCTGCAGCGGCTCTTTCTCCACAGCCAGCGGCTCTGTGTAGTGCTGCTGCTCCTCCGCAAAGATCTTCTCGATCACAGCCACATCCTCTGGGGCGGTGTAGTACACGCCAGTGCGATAGCGTGTGCCTTCGTCGTGACCTTGTTTGTTCAAGCTGGTAGGATCAATGGCTTTAAAAAACATTCTTAAAAGGAATTCGAGGCTCGCTACTTCGGGATTATACTTGATGCGTACGGTCTCGGCATAGCCGGTAGTGTCGGTATATACTTCCTTATAGGTGGGGTTGTTCGTATGACCGTTGGCAAATCCTACTTCCGTTTCTGTCACGCCCTCGATTTGCTTGAAGTAATGCTCTGTTCCCCAGAAACAGCCTCCTGCAAGATAGATTTCCTTTTCCATGTGTTGTTATTTATCCTTATTCTTGTGTTTTAATGTTTCGATAATGGTGTCGAGATCACTGGCAAACTTGGCATAGTCTTCCATCTTGAACGGACAGGCGCTCAGTTCCTTGCCCATGCCGGCAGGGATAATGTTGTAGGCCTGCTCTTCCATGTCGATGCCTTTTTGGGTGAGCGACACAATCTGCTGACGTTTGTCTTCTTCGCCGCGCTTACGCGTCACAATGCCCATCTTCTCCATGCGCTGCAATAGCGGTGTCACGGTGTTGGTCTCCAACAGCAGTCGGTGTGCGATATCGTTCACAGGCTGATGATCCTTCTCCCACAGTACCATGAGTACCAGGTACTGCGGATAGGTGATGCCCAACTGGTTGAGCATTGGGGTGTAGGCCTGTGTGATAAGTCTTGCCGCAGTATAAACGCGGAAACAAATCTGATTGTCGAGTTTCAATTCTGTATGCATGATGATAGCATCTTTTTAATATTCAATTCGTTATCTTGTATTTACATTGCTTTGTCGGCTGCGATGCAAAGGTACTCAAAAAATCTTATACCGTAAGCGATTGGTGGTGAAATTTAAGAACGTTTAACCAAATTGTCGCTTACGATATATGCTAATTTGTGCTTTATTTGCCTAAAAATTTGGTATCGAGATAAGCCTGAAAGTTTTCCTTATACATCTCTCCGATAGGCAGATAGGTGTCGGTATCCATGATCACGCGGTTCTTGTTTACCTCCTGTATCTTGTTGAGATTGATGATGTATGAGCGGTGTATGCGCATGAAGTTCTTGGGCAGGTGCTCCTCCATCTTCTTCATTGACAGGAGGGTGATGATAGGTTTGCTCTCGCCTTCGAGCCACACTTTCAGATATTCGCTCATGGCTTCCACGTAGCGGATATCAGCCACGTGCACTTTCACGATACGGTAGTCGGTTTTCAGAAACAGGTCGTCGTCGCTGCTGCTGTCGCCTGCCGACGTAGCCAGTTTGTCGGCCAACCGCTCTTTCAGTCGGTTGGCAGCGCGCTGAAAGTCCTGCAGTCCGAATGGTTTGAGCAGATAGTCGACCGCGTTCACCTTGAAACCCTCGATGGCGTACTCCGAATAGGCGGTTGTAAACACGATGAGTGGGGGTACGGTGAGCGCCTTCACGAAGTCCATGCCGTTGAGGTCGGGTATGTTGATATCGCAGAAGATGGCGTCCACGGGGTCCTCTTCCAGCCGTTTCCGTGCATCGAGTGCACTCTGACACTGGCCAGCCAGTTCCAGGAACGGCACCTTACTGATATAGGCAACGATCTGTTGCAGAGCCAGTGGCTCATCGTCGATAGCGAGACAACGTATCTTCATAGTGGTATGGTTAGTTCAACAGTGTAGATATCGGGTTCGTCCTTGATGTCGAGGGTGTAGCGGCGGTCGTAGAGCAGGTCCAGCCGCTTCTTCACGTTCACCAGTCCCACGCCGCCTTTCTTTCCCTGGGGCTGTTCAGCCTTTGAGTTGCGGCAGCTGAAGTGCAGCTGTTTGTCGTCAACCGCCACCTTGATATCGACAAACGACGGGTGCTGATAGCTGATGCCGTGCTTGAAGGCGTTTTCGATAAAGGTGATGAGCATCAGCGGGGGTATCTGCTTGTCGGGTGTCTCTGTGGGCACGTCGACGGTCACCTGCACTTTGTCGGTATAGCGCAGCTGCATCAGTCGGGTGTAATGCTGAATGAACGCCAGCTCCTTGCCGAGCGGCACCCCGTGCTTGTTGCCCTCATAGAGCACAAAGCGCATCATCCTCGACAGCTCCAGAATGGTGTCCTGTGCCTTCTGCGGGTCTATGTCCACCAGGGCGTGTATGTTGTTCAGGGTGTTCATAAAGAAGTGGGGGTTGATCTGATACTTCAGATACTCCAGCTGCTGTTCCAGGTTCTGTTTCTCCAGCAGCTGCAGTTTGTGCTGATCGGCGCGCGAACGGAAGTAGAGCTTCGCGCCCAGATTAGCGCCAAACATGAGCAGCACCATCACCACGCTCATGATGTCTCGTTCGCTGGCCATCATCGGGGCTCTGTGCCGTCTGTCCATGCGGTGCCCGTCCATGCGATGTTCGTCCATGCGATGTTCGTCCATGCGGTGCCCGTCCATCATTGGTGGCTCGTCCATGTGTGGGGGCCTGTGCTGCTGTGCCATAGGCGGACGCCTGAAATCGTGCCTTTGCGGCTGTGTGGTGCACTGCAGCACCACGAATCCGGCTATCAGCAGGGTGGCGATGCTGAAGTAGAGGGCCCGTCTATGCTGATGGATGAGCAGGGGGGCCAACAGGAAGTTGTGTACCAGGAACAGACCCAGGAACAGTCCGAACAATCGCCATGCAAAGAACACCTCGTGCCAACTGAAGTCGATATAGGGGTCGTTGACGGTACGCAGATAAGCACTTAGCAGTGGGGTTGCAAAGAGCAGTCCCCACACCACTAAGTAAATGCTATTCTCTTGTCGCGACTGATGTTTCATCCAGTACATGTTAATGACTACTATAGCTAATAACGTGAGAATGAATCATTTATTGTGTCAGCGCCATCCGCCAGGCCAACCGCCGCCGCCCATGCCGTTGCCGCCCGTGTAGGTCGAGAGTGTCACGCTGCTGCCACCGCTCACGGTGCCGCCCATCGTGCCCAGTCCGCCAAAGATGGTGCTGCCGCCGCTCACGCTGCTGCCTGCTGTGAGGCTAGGTGAGGCTGCTGCCGATACCACCATGGTGCCGTTGCTGCTTGAAGGGGTGACAAACGAGAAGCTGTTGCCGTCATAGCTCAGCGTGTAGCGGGTGTTCTGGCTCCACGTGCTCGTTTGATAGCAGGCCTGTGTGAGGCTGCTGCCGTTCTCCAGTCCGCCTATTGCTACGATCGTGCCGCCTGTGAGGTAGAGTTTCTTGCCGCCTTCGGTATTGGCGTCGATAGCCACTTCGGGTTGTCCGGCGCTCACGGCATACACCAGTCCGCCCTTCAGGTAGATGTTGCCATTGGCATCCAGTCCGTCGTTGTTACGGCCCTGTGCATACACGTAGCCGCCTGTGATGGTCATGTCGCCTGTTGCGTTGATGGCGTCGTCGTAGGCATAGCAGGCCGTCTCGCCGCCGCTGATGTTCAGGTTGCTCTTGGTCTCGATGCCCTCGCCGTTATAGCCGTTGGTGCGCACCCAGATGGTGCCGCCGCTGATGTTGAGGTTGCCATCAACCTTGATGCCCTTGGGCGATGAGGTGTCGTTGTTGCTTTTGAACTGTCCGCCCTCGGTCACGACATACACGTTGCCGCCGCAGAAGTAGGCATCCATGTCCACGTTGATGCCTTTGCCACCGCTGCCGGTGCTCTTGAGCCACAGCTCACCGGCATTGATGGTGAAGGTTGAGTCGGCCTTGATGCCGGCAGCGCCTTTCGCTTCCTGGTCGTCGGTGTCGTAGGTGCCGTTGCCGGTAGTGATCACGGTTGTGCGACCGCCGTTCACCACGATGTGGCTTTCGCAGTTGATGCCCTTAGCGGCGTCTGCCGACACTTCGACATTGATGATGCCGCCGTTGATAAACACGCCGTCGTTGGCCTTGATACCATGATTGGCCGTTGACTTGGCGTAGATATGATTGTACCTATTGAAGATAATGTAGTCGGCCGAATGAATGGCATTGTTGGTATTGCCCGTCACGCTCAGCTGTCCGCTGCCGCTGAACAGCAGTTTGCCTTTGCAGTAGAGTGCGCCTTTCTGACTGCCGCCGGTGCCGTCGGTCAGTGTGTTGCTGGTGCCTTCGGCAAGCACGATGAAGGCGCGCTTGCCGCTCAGCAGGTTGAGGGCAGCCGAATCGGGGTTGTTGATATGTGCGCCGTTCAGTATCAGTTCGTATTTCTTGTCGCCCATCACGGTGAGCGAGCCGTTGTCGGTAGTGCCGCTCACCACGTAGCAGATGCCCTTTGTCGAGCCGTGATTCACGGTGATGTGCCCGCCGTTCACGCTGATCTCCACGCCGTTCTCGGTGCGTGCTGTGGGATGGCTCAGGTCGATAGCCACCTCGGTGCCAAAGCTGTTGTTCTCCAGCGCGTCCTCCTCGTCGGGCAGATAGACGGTAGCCGTTGTCGTGGGCTCTGCGGCTGTGAGGTCCAGACTCACGTCAAAGGTGGTGAGCTCGCCTGTCGTGGCCGAGCTGCCGCCCGAGCTGCCGCCCGTGCTCTGTCCCTGTCCGGGTAGCGTGCCGCCCCAGTCTGTATCGTTATTCCACTCGCTGATCGGATCGGTTGCCGAACAGCCTGTCATCATCACGGTCGATGCGATGAGCATCATGTTACTAATCAACTGTTTCATGCTGCAAAGATAGCATGATATCCTTTACCATGCTAATTTATTCAACGAACCCGTTGATTTATTCAGTGAACCGGTTTTAGATGTAGAATTCCGAGGGATCGACCAGTCCGGCGCGTATGGCGTATTTGATGACCTCGTGGGCGGTGTTGACGCCCAGTTTACGGAAGATATTCTTGCGATGGGTCGTGATGGTGTGCACGCTCGAGAAGCGCTCTTCGGCAATCTCCTTGGTGGTCTTGCCTTGCGCGATAGCCTTCACAATCTCTGCCTCGGTAGCCGTCAGCAGGTCGGGCTTCTCCTCGTCCTGCTGTTGGGTGATGATCACCTCGAGGGCGCGCTGACTGATGAATCGCTGATGATGCCTCATGGCCTGCAGCGCGTCGCGCAGATCCTTCAGCGGTCCGTCCTTGAATACGATGCTGAACTGGTGCGACGAGTAGATGACGCGTCTCAGGAACTGCGGTGTGAGTTCCTCGCTGAAGAGCAGCCACTGCGACAGGCTGAAGCGCTCGCTCACGATGAGCAGCTGATCCTCGTCGGCAAAGTCAAACAGGGTGTAGTCGAGCACCACGATGGCGTTCTCGTGCGCCTTGAGTTGTTCTACCAAGCTGGTCTTATCCGAGGCCCGATAGATCTGGTTCTCCTCCTCGTTCTGCTTGAGCAGGCTGTCGATAGCGAACCGCGTGATCTCTTGATTATCTGCTAATATATACTTTGCCATAAGCGTTCCGATTTTGGGTGCAAAGATACGAAGTTTAGTCAAAACACCCAAATAAATGCTGCATTTTAGAGAAAAAATCTAAAAGCGGGGTGTAAAACAGGATGATTTAGAATGAAAGTAAAGTGTGATGGGCGATTTTAGGTTTATCTTCTGTATTTTTGGTAAAATTTGGAAGAAACTTCTAATCGCCGTACCTTTGCAGCGTCAAAAAGGTAAAAATGATGAAGAAACAAACGATAGCCCTCCATACCCCGTACGTCAGACCCGATGCTTATGGCTCGTTGGCTGTTCCCGTCTATACGAATGTGTCGTTCGAGTTCAGCGACGCGCAGGAGATGAGCGATGTGTTCTGCAACCGCAAGAAGGCGCCCGACTACGGTCGCATAGCCAATCCCACGGTCACGCAGTTTGAGCAGCGTGTGCAGGCGCTCACCGGTGCCAGTCATGTCACCGCCTGCAGTTCGGGTATGGCCGCCATCAGCACCGCGCTGTTGGCTGTTGTGGCTCAGGGCAAGAACATCGTCAGCTCGCGCCATCTGTTTGGCAACACGCTGGCTTTTCTCAGCGGCACGCTGCTGCGCTTGGGTATCAAGCCCCGTCTGCGCGACCTCACCGACCTTGCGGCTGTCGATGCCGCCATCGATGAGCAGACCGCGTGTGTGTACCTTGAAATCGTGACCAATCCGCAGTTGGAGGTAGCCAATCTTCAGGCTATTGCCGAGGTAGCCCATCGGAAGGGTGTGCCTGTGATTGCCGACTCGACCGTGATCCCCTTCACCGAGACCAGTCTGAAGGCCTTAGGTGTGGATGTCGAGGTGGTGTCGAGCACCAAGTATCTCTCTGGTGGCGGCACCTCGTTGGGCGGGCTCATCATCGACTATGGCACTTTTCCCGACATCAACAAGCGGGTGAAGTACGACCTGCTCATCAACCTCGGGGTGTATATGTCGCCGCAGGCCGCCTATCTGCAGACGTTAGGACTGGAGACCCTCGACGTGCGCTACCGTCAGCAGGCCGCCAATGCCTTGTGGCTGGCTCAGGCGCTGCAGCACGAAGGCGGCATCAGTCAGGTGAACTACATCGGCTTGCCAAGCAATCCCTATTACCAGCTGGCGCAGCGGCAGTTCGGTCCTACGGCAGGCGCCATGCTCACCATCGACCTCGCGTCGCGCGCGTCCTGCTTCGCGTTTCTCAACCGTTTGCAGCTCGTGCACCGTGCCACCAACCTCTTCGACAGTCGCACGCTCGCCATCCACCCGGCCTCTACCATCTTCGGTCTGTTTGCCGAGCGCCAGCTGCAGCAGATGGACGTGCGCCAAACCACCATCCGCCTGTCTGTGGGTCTGGAGGCGCCCGAGGATATCCTGTCCGACATCCAGCAAGCATTAAAACATTCATGATATGTCAGAAACAAAGAAACTAAGTATCATCGCCTTCAGTGGCGATTTCGACAAGCTCACGGCTGTGTTCACGCTGGCCACAGGTGCCGCTGCCGTAGGCTACGAGGTGAACATCTTCTTCACCTTCTGGGGGCTCGACGCCATCAAGCAGCATCAGGGCCGCCGTTTCCTCGGTAGCAACTGGCTCACCCGTCTCTTCGGGTTTATGATGGGCGGCTTGAAGGCCACGCCCACCAGTCGTTTCAACTTCCTGGGCGCCGGTCCCCGCATCTTCCGCTACCTGATGCGCAAGAACCACGTGGCCACGCTCGAGGAGCTCGTCGAGGCTGCCAAGGTGTTAGGCATCAACCTCTATGCCTGCGAGATGGCGATGCATGTGCTGGGACTGAAGCAGTCGGATTTCATCCCCGAGGTGAAGGACGTGCTCGGTGTAGCCTCGTTCCTGAAACTCTCTGATGGTGGACAGACGTTGTTTATTTAGTGTTTAGAGTTTAGTGTTTAGTGTTTAGAGTTTAGTGTTATGGCAACAAAGGTATTAGATATTACGAAAGAGCACTGCCCGATGACTTTCGTGAAGACCAAGATTGAGCTCTCGAAGCTCCAGTCGGGCGATATTCTGGAAGTGCTGCTCAGTGAGGGTGAGCCCCTCGACAATGTGCCGCGCAACGCCCAGGATCAGGGCTATCAGGTGCTCTCTGTGGAGCATGTGGAAGGCACCACGCATAAGGTAACGATTAAGAAGTAGAAATAAAAAAACGCAAAAAGATTATGGCAGATTCTAATTTACAGCGCAGTGTGACCACTGCTACCGCCAGAAGACTGGCAACCACTACCAAGACCGCCCCACAGATGGGCTCCATCACCCCTCGTTTGCTGCTCAAGCTCCTGCCTTGGGTGCAGGTATCGGGTGGCACCTTCCGTGTGAACCGCACCAAGGTAGAGCTCCGCAAGAACGACCGCCTGCCCATCGTGTTCCACAATGGCGTGCCCTCATTCACAGCCAAGGACCTGAAGGCCATACCGCTGTTCTCCGAGTTCGACGATGAGATTCTGCACCGACTGGTGAGCGCCTTCGAGGCCCAGGAGGTGGAGGTTGATCAGCTTTTTGTCGAGGAGGGTAAGGACAAGCAGCGTTTCTTTATCGTGGCCACCGGTCAGGCCGAGGTTATCAGCAAGGGACCTCACGGTGAGGAGTTGCGGATAGCCCTGCTGGGCGACGGCGAGTACTTTGGCGAGGCCGACCTGCTTGATGAGCAGGAGTCAACGGTCTCGGTGCGTGCCATCACCCCCACCGTGTTCCTGGGTTTGAAGCTTGATGAGCTGGTGCGCTTCATCAAGGATGTGCCCGACTTCCGTGAGACCTTCGACAAGGCTGTTGACAAGCAGCTGCGCCTCAAGGCCTCGGTCAACGATAATGGTGAGAAGCACATCGACCTTGTGAGTGGTCATGAGGAGGATAACATCATCCCCGAGACCTATATCGACTACGAGGAGAACCCCACCGAATATCCGCTCAACACGCTGCAGACGGTGGTGCGTGTGCACACCCGTGTGAGCGACCTCTATAACAACCCCTATAACCAGTTGGAGGAGCAGTTGCGCCTCTCTATCGAGAGTATCAAGGAGCGCCAGGAGTGGGAGCTGATCAATAATAAGCAGTTTGGCTTGCTATCGGCTGTAAACCCTGCTTACCGCATCACCACCCGCTATGGCGCACCCACTCCCGACGATCTCGACGAGTTGCTCTCGCTGGTGTGGAAGGAGCCTGCTTTCTTTGTGGCCCATCCGCGTGCCATCGCCGCCTTTGAGCGCGAGTGTACGTGGCGCGGCGTGCCCCCTGTCACCACCGATCTCTTTGGCACCAAGGTCATTCTGTGGCGCGGTGTGCCCATCATCCCTTCTGACAAGGTCGAGGTCGAGGGCCAGTATCTCACCGGTCGCGGTGTAGGCACCACCAAGATTATCCTGGTGCGTGTAGGCGAGAAGAGTCAGGGTGTGGTAGGCTTGCATCAGAGCGGCATCCCCGGCGAGATAGCGCCCAGTCTGAGTGCCCGGTTGATGGGACTCGACAAGTTTGGTGTGGCCTCTTATCTGCTCACCAAGTATTTCTCACTGGCCGCCCTCACCGACGACGCCATCGCCGTGCTCGAGAATGTAGAGGTGGGCTATTACCACGACTATCAGCTTCGTAATAAAACAGCAAAGTAAATGATCGATATACAGAACATAGACGGTTACGGCCTCGAGGATCCCGGCTTTGCGCTGCTGCGTGAGGCGGCCCGTAAGTACTGCCCCGAGGAACTGCAGACCGAGCGCCAATCCGTTGTGCCCGATGAGGCGCTCGATGCCGAGGTGCTCAGCGCCCTCGCAGCGCCTCTCAGCGGTAGCCCGGCAGGTGCCGGCTTAGGGGTGCGCCCCTTTGGTGAGCGCGAGCTCTCCAGTCTGCACTACGAGGAGGTTGACACGCTCAATGCCGACCAGGTGAAGCGCGACTTCCCCGTGCTGCAGCAGCATGTGAACGGTCACGATCTGGTGTGGCTCGACAATGGTGCCACCACACAGAAGCCCAACCAGGTGATCGATAAGATCAGCGAGTATTACCGTACCTACAACTCCAATATCCACCGTGGCGCCCATACGCTGGCCGCCCGTGCCACCGATGCCTACGAGGAGGCGCGCGAAAAGGTGCAGCACTTTATCCATGCTGCCAGCCCTGAGGAGATCATCTTTGTGCGTGGCACCACCGAGGGCATCAACCTCGTGGCGCAGACCTACGGTCGCCAGTACCTCACCCCCGGCGATGAGGTCATCGTCTCAGAGCTCGACCACCACGCCAACATCGTTCCCTGGCAGCGCATCTGTCAGGAGCGCGGTGCCACCCTGCGTGCCATTCCCACCGACCAGAACGGCGACTTGATCCTCTCCGAGCTGGAGCGTCTCATCACGCCGCGCACCCGTTTCGTGTCGGTAGGGCATGTGAACAACACCTTCGGCACCATCAACGATGTGCAGCGTATCATCCAGATAGCCCACCAGCACCAGATACCGGTGCTCATCGACGGCGCGCAGTCGATTGCCCACACTCCTGTGGATGTGCAGCAGCTCGGTGCCGACTTCTTTGTGTTCAGCGGTCATAAGATCTATGGCCCCAACGGCATCGGAGTGGTCTATGGCCGAAAGGCGCTGCTCGACAAGATGCAACCCTGGCAGGGCGGCGGCAATATGATCAAGGATGTGACCATAGAGCGCACCGAGTACAACGAGCCCCCCGCCCGTTTCGAGGCAGGCACGCCCAATGTGGCCGATGCCATCGGTCTGGGTGCCGCCCTCGACTACGTGAGTAGGCTGGGCATCCGCAACATCGAGGCCCACGAGCACCAGCTCACCGAGTATGCCCGTGAGCAGTTGGCGCAGATTCCCGGTCTCACCCTGCTGGCCAATCCCAGGCACCGGGTGTCGGTAGTGAGCTTTGTGCTCGACGGCATCCCCGTGCCCGAGGTAGGCACGCTGCTCGACAAGGAGGGTATCGCCGTGCGTGCCGGTCACCACTGTGCCCAGCCCGCCCTGCGTGCCTTGGGCCATGAGATGAGCGTGCGCCCCACCTTCGCCCTGTACAACACCCGCGAGGATGTGGATAAGTTAGTGATAGCAGTTAAAAAAATCATAGCAAGCAAATAAACAAACGTGTATGGCAAAGATTACAGTCAACGGTGAGCCCCAGGAGGTGCAGCTGCCCTTGAACCTCACCACCCTTATCCGTGATAACAACGTGCAACAGCCCGAGATGGTGAGTGTGCAGGTGAACGACGACTTTGTGGACCGCACAGAGTGGGACACCCTGCAGATTGCCGAGGGCGACAGCATCGATTTCCTTTATTTCATGGGAGGAGGTGCGCGATGATTGACTTCACCGAAGAGCAGATACAGCGCTACTCGCGCCACATCCTGTTGCAGGATGTAGGTGTGGAGGGACAGGAGAAGATCATGAATGCCCGTGTGCTCGTGGTAGGTGCCGGCGGCTTAGGTGCCCCCGTGTCGCTCTACCTCGCGGCTGCCGGCATCGGCACCATCGGCATCGTGGATGCCGATGTGGTCGATCTGTCGAACCTGCAGCGACAGGTCATCCACTTCACCAAGGATGTGGGTGTGCCCAAGGTCGAGAGTGCCAAGGAGAAGATCCAGGCCATCAACCCCGATGTGAAGGTGGAGACCTATCATGCGTTTCTCGACTCGACCAACGCGCTCGACATCATTAAGAACTACGATTTTATCGTGGACGGTACCGACAATTTCCCTGTTAAATTCCTGATTAACGACGCCTGCGTGATGGCAGGCAAGCCTTTCTCGCACGGTGGCATCCTGCGGTTCAACGGTCAGACGTTCACCCATCTGCCCGGCACCGCCTGCTACCGTTGCATATTCAAGGAGCCGCCCCCAGCGGGGGCTGTGCCCACCTGCTCGCAGGCGGGTGTGCTGGGCGCCATTGCCGGCATGCTGGGCACCATCCAGGCTGCCGAAACGCTGAAGTATGTCACTGGGGTGGGTGAGCTGCTCACCAACCGCCTGCTCACCTTCGATGCCAAGACCATGCAGTTCCGCACCGTTGCCGTGAAGCATCGCGACTCATGCGAGATCTGCGGTAGCGCCCCAACCATCCATCAACTGATAGATTACGAACAGGCCGCTTGCGACCTTAAAAACCACTCATGATGTGCTTATGTTGATTCCTGAATCTATTATAAACCAGATGATCAGCCAGGCTCAGCAGGATGCCCCCGTAGAATCGTGCGGCTACCTGTTGGGCACCACTGGCCCCGAAGGCGATGTTGTTACCGAAAACTACTGGATGGAGAACATCGACCATTCGGCCGAACACTTTTCTTTTGCCCCTAAAGACCAGTTTGCCGCATTGAAGTATGCGCGCAGCCACGGGCTCAGGATACTGGCCAACTGGCACAGTCATCCTGCCTCGCCCTCACGCCCTTCGCTGGAGGACCTGAGGTTGGCCAACGACCCCTCCATACGCTATGCCATCCTCTCCCTCCACGAGGGTATTTTCCTGAATTCCTTTAAGATCCTCGATGGTCAGGTAGTAGATAAGGAAGTGCATCTTTAGCCGATGTCCTGGATCACCAGGCCGGCGAGCATAAAGCCGAAGATGGCGGTGATGTGCGCCACGGTACCGTTGATCTGTGCCTTCGACGAGCACCACTCATGGTTCAGCAGACTCTGGTCTCCTGGACCATTCTGTGCTTTAGGGCACATGCATTTCTCGGTGCCACAGGTGGCGTTGTGCCCCATGTTTTCCAGCAACTCATCGCTGTAAACGCACTGAAACTTATGTTTGGGGAATTGTTTCTGACTCTTGAATTTCTTGCGCAGGGCGCGTGCCAGCGGGTCGCCCTGCACCTTCCAGAACTCGGTCACCTTGATACGTGTGGGGTCCAGCTTCAGCGCTGCACCCATCGACGAGAAGAAGGTGGCATTCGTCTTGCAGGCCAGTAGGATAAGGGCGGCCTTATCCTTCAGCGAGTCGATGGCATCGATGATGTAATCGTAGCTGTCGAGTGCGAACTCGTCGGCATTCTCGGCAGTGAATATTTTCTGCAGGGCAGTGATCTCGGCTGCGGGATTGATGGTGAGCAGGCGCTCCTTCAGCGCCTCTACCTTTACTTGTCCAATGGTTTTTGTGGTGGCCATCAGCTGGCGGTTGATGTTGGTGATACACACACGGTCGCTATCCACGATGGTGAGTTGGCTGATGCCGCTGCGCACCAGGCTCTCGGCGCACCAGGAACCCACGCCGCCTACACCAAAGATGATGACGCGTTTCTGGGCTATTCGCTCCACGCGTGCATTGCCCAGCAACAGTTCTGAGCGTCTAAAAATTGCGTCTTGTATTGCCATCTTGTTTAAATTTGGCTGCAAAGGTACAAATTTTTTGCCATTGTGCAGTGGCTAAGTGCATTTTTTTTGTCTGGAGCCTATGGCTTAAACGATTTAAACCCTTATCTTTGCAGGGTGAAATTCAGGAAGCAAGCTAAACCAACAACAAATTATCAAAGCCCAGGATCAATCTGTTGGGCTGCTTTCCTGCGTATGGGCGCCCTGCGAGAGAACTCGCCCACAGCCTCTGTATCGCCTTTTTTTGTCGATGAAATGGAGGAAAATTATTGAACCAAAGATTTTTAACTAGATATTAGATATTTATGAACGTTAAAATCATCACGACAGCCGACACGCCGTTGTCGGCTCTGTTTCGTGTCCATGTTTATGACAAGTTAGAAACCGTTATCAATGCCTGGCGCCCCTTTCTGGTGAACAACGATCCCACGGTGGCTGCGCTGCAGATGACCCACTTTCAGTTCGACCACCAGCGCTTCCAGTCAAAGCGCGCCTATCTCGACCTGATGGATGTGGTGAAGATGGACGGACTGTTGGTGTCGCTGCATGCACTGGCCGACTATCTCTATGCGCACTCCAACCTGAGTAGCAGTGCCACCACCATCTACCAGTCGCTCAAAACGGTGCATAAGGTATTGCAAAAATGAGTACACTATTAATGGTAGTGTGTTCATGCGAAAAAAGTTTGCAAAGCCTGTTTGAATATTGTATATTTGTAGTGGTAATTGTTACCGCAATTTATTAACTAACAACTTGAAACGCGATGAAACATCACTCACCACTGCAAAGATTATGAGGTTGGGCGCCATCAACATGGTGGCGCCCAATTGTATGCTTTTTTTTAAAACCTCCAATCACTACTTTTTAACACCAATGAATATTGACACCAACGTCCGTTTGTCTGAGCATTTTTGCCTGCGCGAGTTTCTGGTTTCAGCTACAGCCCAGAAACACCACATCCCCAACGTGCCACTGAAGTGCCATATCACGGCGCTCACCAACCTGTGTGTGCACTGTCTTGAACCCATCCGACGGCAGCTGGGCCTGCCCATCCAGGTAACCAGCGGCTACCGCTGCGCCATGCTCAACACCCTGGTGGGCGGTGCCGAAACCTCGCAACACCTGCGTGGCGAGGCTGCCGACATCACCATCCCGTTGCGCCATCGCCCCTTTGCCCACATCACCCACGAGCAGACCGCCCGTTTGCTGATGAACTACGCCCGCCAGTATGCCGACTTCGACCAGCTCATCCTGGAGCACAGCGCCACCACCTGGTGGCTGCACATCAGCTGCCGCATCAACCGCCGCAAGAATCGCCATCAAGTCATCATTAATCTGGAAAAGAAATGAGTGCCTATATCAGATTGGATCTTTGGTATCTGGACGCTTTGCCCATGAGTAGGCTCGAGGCCGACGAGTCGCTCAGAGGCTTAGGTGCTATGGTGCGCTTGCTCGAGACGCTGCGCCGGCAGAAAGGAGCCATCGGACATAAAGACATGTTGAATAATATTGCCAGCACGTATCATTGCGATGCTTCATGGCTGTGGCAGATCATCACCAACTACGAGCTTTTTAAGGTGATGCCTGACGACTCGTTCTACTGTCCGTATCAGCGCGAAACCCTCGGCATGCCTCCCCATCCGGGCAAAGGCGCTTCGCGTGCGCGTAAACGTGAGCGCGCGCTCTATAGTGAGGATAGTAAAGATAGAGAGAATATAAATGCAGCGTCTGCTTGCGTGTGTCTTGACGACACGCAGCAGCCCCATGAAGAGGCGCGCGCGCAAACCGACTACCATCAATACACTAAATATTTGAATCGATGAAACAGATTAACAGCAACACCTGGCAGTTGGATAGTATCGACGAACTGCGCCCCCGTGCCAAGGAGAGCGACAAGGGCAAACGCAAGTATCGCTTCCACTGTCCGCTTTGTGGCGATGAGGCGAAACACCTGAAGCGCACCGATGGTGCCTTCGACGAAGACAAGGGGGTGGGGCACTGTTTTTGTTGCGAAGCCACTTTCTTTGCAGCAAAATGGACCTACAAGCCCAGTAATCAAACGATGACGCAGAAGCACGACATCAGTCTGGGGGCCTATCCCTCCTCGATTATGGCTTATCTCAAACAGCGCTGCATTGCGCCCGAAACGATGCACCGTTTGGGCGTGGGGTGGGCGCAGCTGCCCTGCAAGGAGTCGCCCGACGGCCTGAAAACCTTCCTGGCATTCAGGTTTCTGGAGCAGGGACAGGTGTATAATGTGCAGTACAAGTCGCCCGACAAAGAGTTCCGTTTTGAGAAGGGGTGCAAGGTGCTGCCCTGGAACATCGACTCGGTGCTGGGTGCCGATACGGTCTATATCACCGAGGGCATGATGGATGCCGCGGCACTGGTGCAGTGTGGCTACGAGAGTGTGGTGTCGCTGCCCAACGGCTGTGGCACCAGCATGCAGTGCTTCGACCCCTATCGCGGCCATTTCAGCGGGGTGCGCATCGTCTATGCCGGCGATACCGATGCGAAAGGCATTGAGAAGCGCAAGGAGGTGGCACGCTACTTTGCCGAAAACGAGATGTACTACGTGGATTGGGGCACATGCAAGGATGCCAACGAGGTGCTGATGACGGCTGGCGCCGACGCTGTGAACAGCTGCATGCAAACGGGCTGCCGACTGATGCCCCCGCCCGGTGTCAACACCATCTACGATCAGATGGAAGGGCTGCAGGAGCTCATCGATAATGGGGTGCCCCGCTTCCCTGGCATCAACCTCTATGGCTTCAGTCATCTGGTGCGCTTCGAGCCCGGACGCCTCATGGTCATCTCGGGCTACCCCGGTGCCGGCAAATCGAGTTTTGCCGACTATATCACGATGTCGCTTGCCGTACAGCAAGACTGGAAGGCGGCCATCTATTCGCCTGAGAAATATCCCACCAGTCTGCATTTCTACGAGCTGGGACAGATACTGATGGGGCGCGAGATGTCGTACAAGAATTTCACGCCGCAGGCCATCAGTCGGGCGCTGTCCTTTCTGCAGAGCCATATCTTTCATATCACCGACGAGTGCAACACGATCGACGACATCATCGCGTCGGCCACACTGCTGGTGCGCCAACAGGGCATACGGGTACTGCTCATCGACCCCTTCAACTATATTGAACTGCCGGTGCTCTCGGGCGCTAACGACACGCAAAAGATATCCTCTGTGCTCAAGCGCATGGTGGATTTCGGGCATCAGGAAAAAGTGCTCGTTATCCTGGTGGCACACCCCAAGAAACCGCAATCCGATGGTGGCCGCAAAGAGCCCCTGATGCCCTCGCTCTATGATATCGCTGGCTCGGCCGACTTCTATAACAAGTGCGACTATGGCCTGATACTACAGCGGCAGCAGCGCACCGACTACACCAAGGTAGCACCGCTCACCTGGGTACACGTGCTCAAAATCCGGTTCAAACACCTGGGACAGATAGGCTGCCGTGCTTTTGGCTACGACACCGCTAACGGCCGTTTCATCGGTACCCGTGATGACAATGTGACGCTACTGGAGCGCGACCGCTCCGACTGGAGCTATCGCGAGGCCCAGCAGATAGAACTTTTTTAACCCCCACCCATTAGCTGATGGACCATAACAACATCCCCCAGATGCAGTGCACCCGTTGCGGGCAGTGGCTGCCAGAAACCAAATTAGAACGCATGAAGACGGGCACTCGTAGGCGCGTGTGCAATCACTGCAAGTGGCTCTACTATGTGCAGCCTTCACGTCATCGGCGCATCCTGCGCGAGCTGGAGCAGCGCCGCCCTGTTGCCCCAGCATCGCCCGTTACAGCGGGCCCGGCAAAGTGCAAACCATAGCTTTCGCAGCGCGAAAGCTATGCTCCCATCTCTCCAAACCGCCCCTTTCATCCCCCGAAAGCGGCGGTTTTTTTTATCAGCCTAAATTCCGCAGCACTTTAGTTTAACTTTCTTTATAAGTACCTGAGCAACAAAATGTTTTTCGGCAAAATGTCTTTCTACCGTTTACAGAGTCAATAGTTATAGAGTCACAAGCTGATGTAAAAGGAGGTTAAAAAACAAAAAGC
>JAEEGF010355236.1_pt1 | contig 40540 bp, 25 predicted proteins | sample 9134171 | NCBI WGS metagenome assembly JAEEGF01 (sample SAMN16246542, study PRJNA631951) | gut metagenome | biome: gut microbiome; feature: rumen; material: AP-attached | host: Bos | place: Iran: Karaj | collected 2018-10 | reverse complement strand
CTCCAGCTTGGAGATCTGAGGGAGATCGGTGATCCACTCGTTGCCCACATGATCGGTGACCCAGTCAGCCAGGCGCTCATTGCCGTGGAGCAGGAATCTTCTCTGAGTGATACCGTTGGTCTTGTTGTTGAAGCGCTCCGGGAACATCTCGTAGAAATCGCGGAGTTCCTGCTTCTTCAGGATCTCGGTATGGAGTCTTGCCACACCGTTGACGGAGTAGCCGGCCACAATGGCCATGTGCGCCATCTTCACCTGTCCGTCATAGATGATGGCCATCTTGCGGATCTTCTCATTCACATCCACACCGGGGACATTGGAATAACGATTCTGGATCTCCAGCACGAAGCGGCGGTTGATCTCCTCCACGATCTGATAGACTCTGGGGAGCAGCCGGGAGAACAGCTCGATGGGCCATTTCTCCAGTGCTTCGGACATAATGGTGTGGTTGGTGTAAGCGCAGGTCTTGGTGGTGACATCCCACGCCTCGTCCCAGCTCAGGAAATAATCATCCATCAGCACACGCATGAGCTCGGCCACAGCCACGGTGGGGTGGGTGTCGTTGAGCTGGAAGGTGACCTTCTCGTAGAACTTCCGGATGTCTTTGTGCTTTCTCATGTACTTCTCCACCGCTTCCTGAACAGATGCGGAGATGAAGAAATACTGCTGCTTCAGGCGCAGCTCCTTGCCGGCATAATGGTTGTCATTGGGATAGAGGACTTCCACGATGTTCCGGGCCAGGTTTTCCTGCTCCACAGATCTCTGGTAATCACCCTTGTCGAAGGCCTCCAGCTGGAAGCACTCCACAGGCTCCGCATCCCAGATGCGCAGGGTGTTGACGATGCCGTTGCCGTAGCCCACGATGGGCAGATCGTAAGGCACCGCGCGGACGGACTGATAGTCCTGCTGGGTGAAGATGCTCCGGCCGGTCTCATCGGTCTTCACACTGACATAACCGCCGAACTTAATGACTTTTGCGTACTCGGGGCGGCGCAGCTCGAAGGGGTTGCCGTTGTCCAGCCAGACATCGGGCACTTCCACCTGATAGCCGTCCTCGATCTTTTGCTTGAACATACCGTAACGGTAACGGATACCGCACCCGTATGCGGGATAGCCTAAGGTTGCAAGGGAATCCAGGAAGCAGGCGGCCAGACGTCCCAGACCGCCGTTTCCAAGGGCTGCATCGGGCTCCTGATCCTCAATGACATTCAGATCAAGGCCCAGCTCCTTGCAGGCTTCCTTCACAGGCTTGTAAGCCTGCATATTGATCATACAGTTACCGAGGGCACGACCCATGAGGAACTCCATGGACATGTAGTAGACCATCTTGGGGTCCTCTTTCTCATAAGCCTCCTGGGTGTCCATCCAGTCATCAATGATCTGATCCTTGATGGCATAGGACACAGCCTGGAACAGCTGCTGAGGCGTCGCCTCCTCCAACGTTTTGCGATACAGGGTCTTTACGTTGTAAATTACGCTCCGTTTGAACAACTCTTTGTCGAACTTAATCTTCTTGGTTGTTGTCGTACTCTTCACTGCACTTACCCCTTTCCCATAAGTTACTTATTTAATTTTCGGATCAGACCTGCTCCACGGAAATGGTGACGTTCTCTCCGTTCACGTTCCACTCCTTGGTCACGGCGAACTCCTTGTTCTCGGTGAGTTCGTCAGCCAGCACCTTCTCGGTGATCATGGAAGCATTCTTGCGGGCGATCTCAGCCAGCTTCGGGTTGCCGTTCAGGGACAGACGGATGTGATCCGTTACCTGGAAATCTGCTTCCTTACGCATGGTCTGGATCTTGGAGACGATCTCTGCCGCAAAGCCTTCCTCGATGAGTTCTTCCGTCAGGTTCATGTCGAGGACGACGGTCATGTTGGCGTCTTCCTGAGACATGTAGCCTTCCTTGCGGGCCATCTCGATGAGCAGATCATCCTTGGTCAGTTCCACAGCCACACCGTTCACGTCGAAGGTCAGCTTGCCTTCTGCGTTGAGAGTGTCCATGGCTGCATTGCCATCCAGGGAAGCCAGTTCCTTCTGGATGCCACCAAGCTGCTTGCCGTACTTGGGACCTACGGTGCGGAGCTGGGGCTTGAAGGTATAGGAAGTGAAATCTCTCACGTCGTCTGTGAAGATGACTTCCTTCACATTCAGCTCATCCTCGATGATATCAGTATAGAACGAATCCAGTCTAAAGTCAGCCTTAATATACATTTTGCTGATGGGCTGACGGTTCTTGACGCTGCCCTCGTTACGGCATGCACGACCCATAACGACTGCATCCAGCACATCTTCCATCTTCTCTTCCAGCTCTCTGTCGATGAACTTCTCGTTCACCACAGGGAAGTCGGTAAGGTGGATGCTCTCGGGCGCGGAAGGATCGATGCTGCGCACCAGGTTCTGGTAAATGCTCTCGGTCAGGAAGGGGATCATGGGAGCGGATACCTTGGAGATGGTCACCAGTGCGGTGTACAGGGTCATGTAGGCATTGATCTTATCCTGCTCCATTCCCTTTGCCCAGAAACGCTCACGGCTCCGGCGGACGTACCAGTTGCTCATGTCATCCACGAACTTCTCCAACACAGCGCCTGCCTCGGGGATCCGGTAATTCTCCAGATGATTGTCCACTTCACCCACCACGGAATTCAGGCGGCTCAGGAGCCACTTGTCCATGACGGAAAGCTTGTCATACTCCAGCTGATATTTGGTTGCATCGAACTTGTCGATGTTTGCATACAGTACAAAGAATGCGTAGGTGTTCCAGAGGGTTCCCATGAACTTTCTCTGACCCTCCTGTACGGCGGATCCCGAGAATCGCTTGGGCAGCCAGGGTGCCGCACTGGTGTAGAAATACCAGCGGATGGCATCTGCGCCGTAGGTCTGCAGTGCCTCGAAGGGATCCACTGCGTTGCCCTTGGACTTACTCATCTTCTGACCGTTCTCATCCTGCACCAGACCAAGGACGATAACGTTCTCATAGGGAGCCTTGTTGAAGAGCAGGGTGGATTCTGCCAGCAGACTGTAGAACCATCCACGGGTCTGGTCCACTGCCTCGGAGATGAACTTGGCAGGGAACTGCTGCTCGAAGACTTCCTTATTCTCAAAAGGATAGTGATGCTGTGCGAAAGGCATTGCGCCGGAATCGAACCAGCAGTCGATGACCTCGGGCACACGCTTCATGGTCTTTCCGCACTTCGGGCAGGGAATGGTGATCTCATCGATGTAAGGGCGATGGAACTCAACGGTCTTTGCTGCCTCGTTGCCGGAAAGGTTTACCAGCTCCTCACGGCTTCCGATGGAGTGCTGATGTCCGCAGTCAGCGCACTCCCAAATGTTGAGAGGGGTGCCCCAGTAGCGGTTACGGGATACGGCCCAGTCCTGAATATTCTCCAGCCAGTTGCCGAAACGGCCGGTTCCGATGGACTCGGGGATCCAGTTGATGGTCTTGTTGTTTGCTACCAGATCGTCCTTCACAGCGGTCATCTTGATGTACCAGGACTCTCTTGCGTAGTAGATCAGAGGGGTGTCACATCTCCAGCAGAACGGATAATCGTGCTCGAACTTGGGAGCGGAGAAGAGCTTGCCCTCCTTGTCCAGATCCTGCAGGATGATGGGATCTGCCTGCTTTACGAAGGTGCCCGCATAAGGGGTATCCTCGGTCATGTTACCCTTGCCGTCCACGAACTGGATGAAGGGAGTGTTGTAACGAGTGCAGACGCGGTTATCGTCCTCACCGAATGCAGGTGCACAGTGAACGATTCCGGTACCGTCGGTCATGGTAACATAGTTGTCACACATTACGATGAAGCCCTTCTTGCCCTTCTGCTTTGCGGCTACTTCGCCGGCGCATGCAAAGAGAGGCTCGTACTCTTTGTTCTCCAGCTCCTTACCGGTGCAGGTGGAAAGCACTTCGTATGCCTTCTCGCCTTCCTGTGCCAGGCCGCCCAGAACGGTGTCCAGAAGTGCCTCTGCCATGATGTAGGTGTAGCCGTCGACTGCCTTCACCTTTGCATAGGTCTCGTCAGGGTTCACGCACAGTGCGATGTTGGAAGGAAGGGTCCAGGGGGTGGTGGTCCATGCCAGGAAGTAAGCATCCTCGCCCTTTACTTTGAAACGGACGATAGCGGAACGCTCCTTTACCAGCTTATAGCCCTGTGCCACCTCGTGGCTGGACAGAGGGGTCCCGCAGCGAGGGCAGTAGGGAACGATCTTGAAGCCCTTGTACAGCAGGCCCTTGTCCCAGATGGTCTTCAGAGCCCACCACTCGGACTCGATGAAGTTGTCATCATAGGTGACGTAAGGGTTGTCCATATCAGCCCAGAAGCCGACGGTGTCGGAGAAATCCTCCCACATTCCCTTGTACTTCCAGACGCTTTCCTTACACTTGGTGATGAAGGGATCCAGACCGTACTCTTCGATCTGCTCCTTGCCGTCCAGACCCAAGAGCTTTTCCACTTCCAGCTCAACGGGAAGACCGTGGGTATCCCATCCGGCCTTACGGGGAACCATGTAGCCCTTCATGGTGCGGTAACGAGGGATCATGTCCTTGATGGTACGGGTCTCCACATGTCCGATGTGGGGCTTGCCGTTTGCGGTGGGCGGTCCGTCGTAGAAGGTGTAGGTGGGACCCTCTTTGCGGGAATCCACGCTCTTCCGGAAGATGTCGTTATCTCTCCAGAACTTCTCGATCTCATGCTCCCTTTCCACGAAATTCATGTCTGTTTTTACTGCCTTGTACATCTCACATTCCTCCGTTTTGCAGTAGTCGGGGATCCGAAATCCCCGAAAAAGAAAGAGGCTACACCCGTAATAGGGCGAAGCCTCTTATGTTCGCAAACCACCTATTACAACGTACTTCCGGCGCCTTGCGGCGGGAGTGATACGGTACCCGGTCACGTGGGGCGGTACGTCCGAAACTACCGGATCTGCTTACGCGGATCTTTCGCCCCGGCCACTCGGAAGGGATATTCCCTCTCTCTGTACTAGCGCCGGGCTTTCACCGTCCCCGACTCGCTTTGCCGTTCCAGAAAGGGTACTGTCTTCGTCACAGTGTTTAGAACGTTTTGTTCAATTGCCCTTATTTTAATGAGTATTCAGAGGAATGTCAACCGCCCAGGTAAGCCTTTCGGACAGAGTCGTCCTGCAGCAGATCCTTGCCGGTTCCGGTGTTGACGATACGGCCTGTTTCCAGCACATACGCCCGGTCCGCAACCGAGAGTGCCATCTGCGCATTCTGCTCCACCAGAAGGATGGTGGTTCCCTTTTTATTCATATTTTCAATGATCTCAAAAATCTGATCCACCAGAATGGGAGCCAGTCCCATGGAAGGCTCGTCCAGCATCATCAGACGGGGCTTGGACATAAGCGCCCGGCCCATGGCCAGCATCTGCTGCTCGCCGCCGGAAAGAGTACCTGCCACCTGACGGTAGCGCTCCTTCAGACGGGGGAACAATTCGTAGACGGATTCAATGGATTCGTCCACCTCGGAGGCAGGTCTGCTGTAGGCACCCATCTCCAGGTTCTCACGGACGGTGAGGTGCTGGAAGATACGGCGTCCCTCTGGGCAAAGTGCCATGCCTTTGTTCACCACCTTGTGAGCGGGAATGCCAAGGAGGCTCTCTCCAAGGAACTCAATGGTGCCCTCTGCGGGCTTCAGGAGTCCGCTGATGGTGTTCAGGGTGGTGGACTTGCCGGCGCCGTTGGCACCGATGAGGGTGACGATCTCTCCCTCCTTCACTTCGAAGGACACGCCCTTGATGGCGTGAATGCTTCCGTAGTAGACGTGCAGATCCTGCACGTTCAACATGATTTCGCTCATCTCACGCCTCCTTTCTGGTCCCGAGGTATGCCTCGATGACCCTGGGATCCTTCTGGATCTCGGAAGGCGTTCCCTTGGCGATGATCTTGCCGAAGTTCAGCACCACGATACTCTCACAGATGCCCATGACCAGATTCATGTCGTGCTCGATGAGCATGACGGCGATCTGGAAATCATCCCGGATCTTCTGAATGTTGTTCATGAGTTCGTCCGTCTCGGAAGGGTTCATGCCTGCTGCCGGCTCATCCAGAAGCAGGAGCTTCGGCTGAGTAGCCAGAGCCCGGACGATCTCCAGACGACGCTGTGCGCCATAGGGAAGGGAAGATGCCTTCACCTTGGCCAGGTCTGCCATACCGAAGATATTCAGGAGTTCCAGCGCGTATTCATGAGCCCGCTTCTCCTCCGTCCAGTATTTGGGAAGACGAAGGATACCGGTGGCCGTTCCGTAATGGATGTGATTGTGCATGCCGATCCGCACGTTCTCTTCCACCGTCAGCTTGTCGAAGAGACGGATGTTCTGGAAGGTGCGGGCGATGCCTGCCTGGTTCACCTGGGCAGGTCCCATATTGTGGGTGTCCTTGCCGTCCAGCAGGATCATGCCTCTGGTGGGCTGGTACACCTTGGTCAGCAGATTGAAGATGGTGGTCTTACCGGCTCCGTTGGGACCGATGAGTCCGCAGATCTCCGTGGCGCCGATGGCGATATTGAATTCGTCCACGGCGGTCAGTCCGCCGAAATCGATGCCCAGATGGGCTGCTTCCAGCACCAGGGGCTTTCCCATATCACGCTCGGGAATAAAGTTGGGGCTGGGTACATTGACCAGTTTTACTTCCGGTGCAACTCGCTTAGTCATTTGCGCTGCCCTCCTCTCCCGTTTTCTTACCTGTTCGGATCCGGTCCTTCAGGCCCCGGATAAAGCCTTTCGCCTTCTCATTGTTGGTAAGGACCATCACCAGGATCAGGACGATGGCGTACACCAGCATACGGTAGTTCTGGAAGGCCCGGAGCAGCTCCGGAAGCACCGTCAGGATGCCTGCCGCGATGATGGAACCCGTCAGGTTACCGATACCGCCCAGTACCACGAACACCAGGATCAGGATGGAGGTGTTGAAATCAAACTTCTTCGGAACGATGGTGGAATAGTTCAGGGCGTAAAGAGCACCTGCCGCACCTGCCAGCGCCGCGCTGGTGACAAAGGCGATCATCTTGTACTTGGTGACGTTCAGTCCGCAGGCCTCGGCGGCAATGCGGTTGTCACGGAGCGCCATGATGGCCAGTCCGGTACGGGAATGCACCAGGTTCTGGATGATGAACAGCACGATGAGGAGCAGCACGATCCCGCTGAAGAAGGTGGAGATCTTAGTGGTTCCCAGGGCTCCCATGGGACCGTTCAGGATGGTCTTTCCGTCCGGTTCCAGATGCAGGGACGCTGCATCCGTCATGGAGAAATGAAGACCCTTGCTGTCCACGCCGATGTACATCACGTTCAGCAGGTTTTTGATGATCTCACCGAAGGCCAGGGTCACGATGGCCAGATAGTCACCGTTGAGGCGGAGCACCGGCACGCCGATGATGATGCCCACGATGCCTGCCAGGATGGCTCCGATGAGGATGGACAGGATGAGACGAACGGGAGCGGCGGGAACCAGGTTCTGCAGGGAGCCTGCCACCACAACGCCAGTGAAGGCACCCACACTCATAAAGCCCGCATGTCCCAGGCTCAGCTCACCGGAAATACCTACCACCAGGTTCAGGGACAGAGCCATGATGATATAAGCCACAATGGGGATCAGCTGGCCCTTCAGGGAGTTGGAGATATGCCCCGTGGAGACCAGTGTCTGAAACACGATAAAGAACACGATGACGATTCCGTAGTTCAGGAAGCTGCTTCTTGTTTTTCTGGATAATCTTTTCATCTTCGCGCCTCCTTATACCTTCTCACGGATCTGCTTGCCAAGAAGTCCGGTGGGCTTCACCAGAAGCACCACGATCAGCACTGCGAAGACCACTGCGTCGGACAGTTCCGTGGAAATATATGCTTTTGCGAAGATCTCGATGATCCCCAGCAGGATGCCGCCCAGCATGGCGCCGGGAATGGATCCGATGCCTCCGAAGACGGCGGCGGTAAATGCCTTGATACCGGGCATGGAGCCGGTGGTAGGCATCAGGGTCGGGTAGGAAGAACACAGAAGCACACCTGCGATGGCTGCCAGTCCGGAGCCGATGGCAAAGGTGAGAGAGATGGTGCTGTTCACGTTGATCCCCATGAGCTGTGCGGCGCCCTTATCCTCGGACACGGCACGCATGGCCTTACCGACTTTCGTCTTGCCGGTGAAGGCAGTGAGGGCCAGCATGATGATGATATTTGCAACAATGGTGACCATGGCAGTGGAAGGCACCACCACATCCCCCAGCATCAGATTGGGAATTCCCGCTACCAGATTGGGGAATGCCTTGGGATTGGAGGACCAGATGAGCAGTGCTGCATTCTGCAGGAAATAAGAGACGCCGATGGCGGTAATGAGTACCGCAAGGCTTGTGGCACTACGAAGAGGCTTATAGGCAAGGCGCTCCACCACAATGCCAAGGATCGTGCACACCAGCACAGCAAACAAAGTGGAAGCTACCGGGCCCCATCCCAGATAACTGGTGGAGCAGAATGCCACGTAGCCGCCGATCATAATGACATCGCCGTGAGCGAAGTTAAGCATCTTCGCAATTCCGTAAACCATGGTATAGCCCAGTGCAATGATGGCATACACACTGCCCAGGCTCAGTCCGTTAATCAGATAGGTTAACATATGGACACCTCATTTCCGTCGTATTAACAGAGGGGCCGACATTTCGTCGACCCCTTTGTCGATTTCATATAGATGATGGATCACTCAAGTCCGACGTAAGCGCCGTTCTCGATGACCATACCCTTGGGATCCTTGTTGACTTCACCTGCTGCGTTCCAGGTCATGCCCTCACCGGTCAGACCGTCAACGGAGAAGTTGCCGGAGGTGAATACGGAGATCAGGATCTCGCAGAGCTCATCGTAGCCCATTCCGGTGACATCCAGTCCGCCGTTCTGTGCTGCGTACTGCTGCAGAGCTGCATACAGAACATAGACACAGTCATAAGCGTCTGCACCGAACTGGTTGGGGATCTCGCTGTGAGCTACCTGATACTTGCTTACGAAGTTGACAGTTCTGTCATCCTTTGCATCAGCAGAGAAAGGAGTCAGCAGGATAACGCCCTCAGCCAGGGAGGTGTCAAATCCTTCCAGAGTCAGGATACCGTCCATGCCGTCCACGCCGAAGAATACGGGGGTGTAGCCTACGGTAGCTGCCTGCTGCAGGATCAGAGATGCAGGGGTGTAATAGATAGGAAGGAAGACCAGATCTGCTCCGTTGTCCTGAGCGTCCTTGATCTGTACGGAGAAGTCCGCATTGTCATCGGAAGCGAAGGTGGTCACGGATACGATCTCCAGGCCCAGCTCCTCAGCCTTTGCTGCGAAGGTCTGGTAGATACCGGTGGAGTAAGCGTCGCCGTTGTTGTAGATGACAGCGATCTTGGTAGCCATGTTCTTGTCAGAGATGTACTGTGCGGATGCGGAACCCTGGTTGGGGTCGGAGAAGCACAGCTGGAATACATTGTCGTTGCCCTCGGTCACTGCGGTTCCGGAAGCGGAAGGAGTCAACATGAAGACTCTGTCTGCATATGCCTCCTGGGAAACTGCGATACAGGGGGTGGTGGTGACGCAGCCGACGATAGCCTGCACATCCCAGTCCTTCAGATTGTTGTAAGCGTTGACGGACTTCTCTGCATCGTGCTCATCGTCCTGGCAGTTCAGCTCGATGGTGAGGCCGGTGCCAAGTGCGTTGATCTCATCAACGGCGATCTGTGCGGAATTTGCTACGTTGGTTCCATAGATAGCTGCTGCGCCGGTGAGAGGTCCTACAACACCCAGCTTCAGGGTGCCGGTCAGAGCGCCGTCTCCGGCAGCGGCAGTTCCTGCGGACGCTGCAGTCTCGGTTGCAGGTGCAGGGGTGGTTTCAGCGGTCTCGCTGCCGCCGCAGGCTGTCATGGACAGTACCATTGCGCAAGCAACAAGAAGAGAAAGTGCCTTCTTTTTCATAATTAACTCCTCCTTTGATAAAAAAAGAGGCCATTCGACGTTACAAATGCCGTCTTCGGCCTCAATTAAAGGAATTATATAGACAACTTTATTTGCTTGTCAAGCGGAAATTATACAAATATAATTGTATACAATTTTCAGCAAATTCCGTCAAATGCCCGCATTTCGTTGATTTTCCAAAAACGCGCGCTTATAATTATGCTGTATTGTACAAGTTCTATTCAGTATCAAGCTACTGTCGATCGATCCGGGGAGTGTTCTGTTGCAAGGCAACTTACGCAATTTGGAGGTCAATATGTCTAAAGGTAAGAAACAGACTGGCAATACAAAACGAAAGCCCAACAAACTGGCCATCAACCACTATATGGTAGGCATCCTGCCCCTGCTGGTCTTCGGCATCGTGATCCTGGTGCTGGGCTCCTATCTCATCAACCGTGCTCTGACCTACGAGGTGGAGCGTCAGCTGGAATCCATGGGAGCCACCGTGGAAGTGGGTCTGAATCAGCTCTTCCCCGGCGAGTACGAACTGAAGGGTGACGAAGCCCTCTACCTGTACAAGGGTGAGCACGATATCACCACACAGTATGATTTCATCGACGCCATCCACAAGAACACCGGACTGGAGATTTCCTTATTCTATCAGGACACCCGTATCCAGACCACTCTGGAAGACTCCAAGGGCGTCCGTATGATCGGCACCGGTGCTGCCAACCAGATCATCCAGAAAGTCATCAAGAATGACCAGCCCGCTTTCTTCCACAACACCACCATCGGCAGGGAAAGCTATTTCAGTTATTACAGACCCCTGCATGATCCGAACGGAAATGTCATCGGCATGATCGCAATCGCAAAGCCCACCCTGGAAGTACAACAGGCATCCCGCCGCATCCTGCTTCCTCTGTTCCTGGTAGACATTCTGCTGATGATCTGCATCACCATCGGAGTCTCCCGTTATACCAAGGGCATCACTTCCGAGTGGAAAGAGATCCACCGTTTCTTAAGCGAAGCCGCTGCCGGAAATGCCTCCGTCACCCTGAACGAAAAAGTCCTGGCCCGTGACGATGAACTGAGTTCCATCGGGTCCTCCATTGTGACCATGCATCGTTCCATGCGGGATATGATGGAGCGGGATCCCCTCACCAAACTCTTCAACCGTCGCAGTGCCGATCGCAGATTCGGCATCCTCACGGCCAAGGCCCTGCAGAGCGGCAAACCTCTCACCGTAGCCATCGGAGACATCGATTTCTTCAAGAGAGTCAACGACACCTACGGACACGATGCCGGCGACGCAGTGCTGGTAGCTGTGGCAAGCCTCCTGCAGGAGCACATGAAGGCTTTTGGCTTTGCTGCCAGATGGGGCGGCGAGGAATTCCTGCTGGTCTATGAGCGGGCGGATTGCCCCCGGGTAAAGAACCTGCTGGAGGAGCTGCGGACCCAGATCCACGCACTGGCCATCCCCGCCGAGGGCACCTTCATCCGGGTCACCATGAGTTTCGGCGTCAGCTCCTGGGATAATCAGGAGAAGATGGATGCCGTCATCAAGCGGGCCGACGACAACCTCTACTATTCCAAGACCCACGGCAGAGATCAGATCACCGCAGACCCGCCCAAGGAGACCGCCGAACCTGTGGAGATCGACGATCCACTGGCTGTTGATATTGCTGATATGCCGGATCTTCCGGAGAAGAATCACAAATAAGGAGACATTATGGACAGACAAAACCTGACACTGCTCACCGACCTGTATGAACTCACCATGATGCAGGGCTACTTCCGCCACAAGGACCGGAACGAGACCGTTATCTTCGACGCCTTCTTCCGCAACAATCCCTGCGGCGGCGGCTATTCCATCAGCGCCGGTCTGGAGCAGGTCATTCAATATGTGAAGGAACTGCATTTCGACCAGGAGGATGTGGACTATCTGGCATCCCTGAAGATCTTCGACCAGGACTTCCTGGATTATCTGAAGGACTTCAAGTTCACCGGAGACATCTACGCCATCCCCGAGGGAACCGTCATGTTCCCCAGAGAGCCCATGGTGAAGGTCATCGCCCCCATCATGCAGGCCCAGCTCATGGAAACGGCCATCCTGAACATCATCAACCACCAGTCCCTCATCGCCACCAAAGCAGCCCGGGTCTGCTACGCAGCCAAGGGTGACGGCATCATGGAGTTCGGCCTCCGGAGAGCCCAGGGTCCCGACGCGGGAACCTACGGTGCCAGAGCAGCCGTCATCGGCGGATGCATCGGCACCAGCAACGTGCTCTGCGGCCAGCTCTTTGATGTCCCTGTAAAGGGAACCCACGCTCACAGCTGGATCATGAGCTTCCCGGATGAGTACACCGCCTTCAAGACCTATGCGGACATGTATCCCGGCGCCTGCATCCTGCTGGTGGATACCTACGATACCTTGAAATCCGGCGTACCCAACGCCATCCGTGTCTTCAAGGAAATGCGGGAGGCCGGTGTAAAGCTTGGCTATTACGGCATCCGCCTCGACAGCGGCGACCTTGCATATCTGTCCAAGAAGGCCCGGAAGATGCTGGACGATGCAGGATTCCCGGACGCAGTCATCTCCGCTTCCAACGATCTGGACGAGTTCCTCATCGACTCCCTGAAGCAGCAGGGGGCCACCATCACTTCCTGGGGTGTGGGTACCAACCTCATCACCTCCAAGGACAATCCTTCCTTCGGCGGTGTCTACAAGCTGGCAGCCGTACAGGGCGAGGACGGCAACTTCGTACCCAAGATCAAGCTCAGTGAGAATTCCGAGAAGGTCACCAACCCCGGCAACAAGGAGATCCTCCGGATCTACGACAAGGAGACGGGCAAGATCCGTGCCGACCTCATCTGCCTGGCAGGAGAGCATTTCGACGAGTCCCAGGAGATGGTACTCTTCGATCCTCAGGAGCCCTGGAAGAAGACAAAGCTGGCTCCTCACACTTACACCATCCGTCCCATCCTCAAGCAGATCTTCTCCCACGGCGAATGTGTCTACACTTCCCCCTCCGTTATGGAGATCCGGGATTACTGCCGCCAGGAGCAGGAGACCATGTGGGAGGAGACCAGACGTCTGGTGAATCCTCACAACATCTACGTGGATCTGTCCCAGAAGCTCTACGACGTGAAGATGGAGCTGCTGGATCAGTACGGAAATCAGACCATGAACGACTGATAGCAAAAAAACACAACACAAAAGCATCCGGTCCCCGGGAAGGGATCGGATGCTTCTTTTTGTCTTACTGTATATCTTGCTTTATTCGGTTTCTTCCATGAAGTAGATCCGGGAACCGAAATCCTGGAAATAACGGACTTCCCCGCTGTAGCCGGTTCCGCCGAAGGCCTGCTTCAGATGAACACCGCCGCTCATGAGGGTATCACCGTATGCGGTGAGATCCTCGGATTCGCCGTCCATCTTCACGAACTTCGCAATGATGTCCAGCATCAGGGAATCCTGCTTCAGATGGATGGGAGATGCGGTATTCACCAGATCTCCGAAGTTCCGCATGTCATACTTCAGCTCACGGTTGTAGAAGTGGTATTCCTTCTCAGGATCCAGACCCTTTGCGAAGTAGCAATGGAACTGGCTGTTGGGAACTGCCAGCTTCTGCATCAGGAAGCCAACCGCCTTCTTGCGGTCGGGGGAGACGCAGGTCCACTCCGTGAGATTTCCTTCGTCACTTCCGAGAGGCGGAGTGCCGGCGCAGGATACACCGTTGGTGGGCATGCCCCGGAAGGCTCTGCCGCGGTAGAAGGTACCCCACTGGAGCACTTCTCTCCACTCCTTGTACAGCTCGATCTGCGCCTTAACAGCCGCAAGATCTTCCTTCTTCATATCACAGAAGTTCAGCTCATATCCGAAGACACCGAAGGCTGCCACATTGAAGCGGGTCTCCAGCGGTGTCACCCGGAGGGTCTGATGGTTGGGGCTTGCAGACACATGAGCGGTCACAGTGGACATGGGATAACCGTAACTGTAGCCGGTCTGGATCTCGGAGCGGCACAGAGGATCCGTGTCGTCGCTGGCCCAGATCTGAGGGAAATAAGAAAGGATTCCCAGATCGAACCGGTTGCCGCCTGCGGAACATCCCTCGAAAAGGATCTTCGGGAAGCGCTTCGTCAGCTCTGCCATGCAGCGGTACAGTCCCAGCACATAGCGGTGTCCCACCTCTCCCTGCTGTTCAGGAGGAAGTGCGGGGGAATAATAATCCGAGAAGATCCGGTTCATATCCCACTTCACGTAGGAAATGTCCGCAGAGGAAAATACCTGTGTCATCTTCTCGACGATGAAATCCTGTACTTCCGGATTGGCCAGATCCAGGATCCGCTGGTTGCGGCCCTCGGTGTGAGGCTTTCCGGGAATGGCCATGGCCCACTCGGGATGGGTGCGGTACAGCTCACTGTCCTGGTTCACCATCTCAGGCTCCACCCAGATACCGAAATCCAGGCCAAGGGCCTTGATCTTATCCGCAAGTCCCTTCAGACCGCCGGGAAGCTTCTTGGGGTTCACATCCCAATCACCCAGACTGGTCTCGTCATTGTCACGCTTGCCGAACCATCCGTCATCCATGACGAAGAGCTCGATGCCCAGCTCCTTGCCGGCCTTTGCCAGCTTCAGCAGCTTGGATTCGTTGATATCGAAGTATGCGGCCTCCCAGCTGTTCAGGAGGACCGGACGGGTCTTGTGTTTCCACTCACCGCGGACAATGTGCTCTCTGACGAAAGCATGCATGTTGCGGCTCATGCCGTTGTAGCCCTCACAGGAATAAGTCATTACTGCCTCGGGCGCCTCGAATTCCTGCTTTGCAGACAGCTTCCAGTCAAAGCCCTGAGGGTTGATGCCCGCCAGGAACCGGGTCTTTCCGAAGCTGTTGACCTCCACGGACTCATAGTGGTTGCCGCTGTAGATCAGGTTGATACCATAGCAATCGCCGGCATCTTCTGTGGTCTGTACAGGGTGCAGCATCACAAAGGGATTGGCCCGGCTGGAGGAAGTTCCCGCGTAGGAAGAGTTCACATGTCTTCCGCTGCTCACCAGGAAGTCATCCCTCTGCATCTCTCTCGCCCAAGCACCGTGGAAGGTGGTCATCACATATCCGGGCATATCAAAGTCCAGCTGGGTGCTCATGAGGCGCAGGAGACTGATGGTCCGGTGGGTGTTGTTGATGAGCTTTGCACTGCGGGTGATGACATCGCAGTCCTCATAGACATAGTAATGCAACTCCAGGCTGATATCATAGGCATTGTCCCGGAGGGTGATCACCAGATGTCCCACCTTGCCGGACTCGTCATAGGATCCGGGAAGGGTCTCAAAGGCTTCCTTGCCCTGTCTTACTTCCGCTTTTTCGAAGAGGAAGTCGGAGGTCCGGCCGCCGTCCTCGTGGACGATCTCCACAAAGGGATCCCGAAGGTCTCCCTTGCCGTAGGCCGACATTTCCAGCCGCATATCCTCCAGAGAGTAAGCCTTGTGCTCCTGGTCATAGACGTTGCTGTTACCGGGAGCGAAGGCATGTTTTTCCGTCAGTGCATCCAGAGAGGCGACGGTGTCTTTCAGATGCAGTCGACGCCCGTAATACAGATGCTCCAGCTGACCGGTGGGAAGCACCCGAAAGGCATAGGTTGTATGGGTTGTATCCAGTATAAAATTCTGTTCTTCAATGATCCGTATCATAGATAGCCCTCTCTGAATTCCGTGACAGAACGGCCCGGCGACCACCGGACCGTTCCCTTTCCTCTTGTGTTACTGCTGTGCAGACTTTCTCTCCTCCAGGCTGGCGGTCACTTCATCCAGCTTCTGATCCGTCAGGATATACTTTGCACGGAACCAGAAGAAGGCGATGATGAGACCTGCGATGGGGATCAGGGTCATGACCATACGAAGACCGGTCTTGGAGGACTGTGCCACATTGAGGGACAGATCCATTGCCTGCTCCGCCTCGGTGGTTGCCTCCTGGCTCAGGTTGAATGCCTGCAGTGCCAGAGATGCGATGAAGGCTGCAACACCGGATGCCAGCTTGACCACAAAGGTCTGCATGGAGAAAATGACACTCTCGTCACGTCTGTTGTTCTTCAGATCGCCGTAATCTACCGTGTTTGCCAGGAAGACGGTGATCAGAACATTGTTCATTCCGCTGGCTGCCATGATGAGGACACCGGGGATCATCAGAAGGACCAGATTGTTCAGGCCCAGGGTGGACAGGAGCAGGAGGATCACATAACCGATGACGGACATTGCCAGACCGATGTAGAAGATCTTAATGTTGTTGAAAGCCTTTCTCATCAGGGGATAGAGCACCATCATGGAAAGGATCTGCACGGCGCCGCCCACCATGTTGAAGACGGTGTAGTTGCCGTACCATGCCACACCGCCCAGATCATACTTGAAGAAGTAGATCAGCAGGTTGGAGGTGATGTACATTGCGGTGTTTACCAGCACGATGGTCAGCACGATGGCCATAGCCTGATCGTTCTGGACCAGAGCCTTGAACATATCTCCCACGGATGCGGTCTTCATATCCACGGAGGAGTTCTCCTTAACCACCACACATGTGATGACCGTGAAGACGATGAAGAGAATGGCGATGACCAGGGAGAACCACTTGAAACCGGTGCGCTCGATGAGATAAGCCCCTGCATCTGCGGGTGCAAAGATCTTGCCCAGTCCCTGAACCGCCAGCATGGTGAAGATGGTGACGATGGCGGAACCGACACCTGCGCAGGAACGAGCCAGAGTGGTGAGGCCTTCTCTCTCCTTACCGCCCTTGGTGAATGCGGGGATCATGGACCAGTAAGGGATGTCCATCATGGTGTAGGTCACACCCCAGAGGATGTAGAACACTGCCGCATAAGCCACCATTCCGCTGCCGGTCAGATCTGTGGGGGCAGCAAACATGAGGAAGAGGATAACCGCATTGGTCAGAGTACCGATGAGCAGCCAAGGGCGGAACTTGCCCCACTTTGTCTTGGTCTTAGCCACAATGACGCCCATGATAGGATCGTTAAATGCATCGAAGATCCGGGCCACCAACAGGATGACACCCATGGCCACCGCGCTGACTCCCAGAATATCCTGATAATAGTACAGGATATAGCTGGCACTGAGCATGTAGACCATATCCTTTCCCACGGCTCCCAGACCGTAGGCCGCCTTTTCCTTGACTGTCAGATTCTTTTTCGTTTCCATGACTTACTCCTTTTTCTTATTTCTTCTCTTTCAGACCGAATGCGAGTTCCACGACCTTGTACGCCCCATCGTAGATGCCGGTCTTTTTGTTACTCATGATGTTCTCACACATTTCCTCCAGCAGGGAGGTATTCAGGAACTGATCCACCATCTGCAGGGTGTGGGGAATGTCTCTGCACTCCAGGGTGCCGTCTCCGATCTCGGCAGAGTGGATGGCGCCCCACATCTCATGCTTGCCCACCCGGCGGATGAACAGCTTGGGGATGGGATAGAAGGCCAGCTCACTGGGCTTGGTCACCAGCACGTCAGCTCCCCGCATCAGCAGGTTGGTGCAATACACCGCCTCGAAGATGTTCTTGTGCCAGAAGCCGTGGATACCCGTGATGTCTGTGTTCTCGTCCAGAGCGGACTCCGCGAAGCTCTCGGTCTCCTTCCAGTTGTCCATGTGCTCCGTGGCAACTTCCTTCATGCCGGGGATCTCGGAAAGCAGAGCATCCCAGACATTGCGGTAGTCACCCACATTGACATAGAGAGCTGCTTTCCCGGCTTTGATCATGGGAAGCAGGTAGGTGATGATGGCCGCGAAGATCTCCTTCTGGGCTCCTGCGCCGCCGATGGTCAGCAAAAAGCGCATGGGCTTGCCCTTCTTGCGGCGGTTCATCCGGGCGGTGCAATCCGCCTCGATGTTGCTCACCAGCTCATGGTCGATGTAATGGCCGGTGTAGACCAGAGAATCCTGAGGCATGGGCTTGCAGACCTTGTCCTTGGCCATGCCGTTGCAGATCCGGTATCCCATGTAGGCGTTGTGGCACTGGATGGCATGGACACTTCCCTCGGAGAAGTGCAGGGCCATGGGCCAGTTGTCGGGGATCGCATTGATCACATACTTCATGCCGGCGTGGATGGCTGCCTGAGCCGGCCACACGTGGGTTCCCACCACCGGGATCTCCTTGGGCACATTGCGGTAAACGGGAGCCATGAGCTCGGCGTTCTTCTGGTCCGCAGAGTTGTAGGTCAAAGCCCGGAAGCCTTCATAGTTCATGGGCTCCCAGACAAAATGGTTGAAGATGGGATTCTTGGAAAGTCTGGATCCCAGGGAATAGAGATCGTTCTGGGCGCTGATGACCTTGGTGCAGGTGGTCTCCCGGTAGGAATTCAGGTCCATCCAGTAGGGGGTGTAGCCCATGGATCTTGCAGCGGATGCGATGGCCATGGAGATCCGGTAGTGGCCGAAGCCCATGCGGATGTTCCCCACGATGATACCCTTCTCGGTATCCCACTCCAGAGCCGGAAGATTGGCCTTGGGATCGTAATGGGCATTCTGGGAAAGATCTCCCACCAACACATTCTGCACTCCCAGAGAATCTCCGATGTAAACATTCTTCTCCAGGCGTACCGGGTAATCGACATTTGTGTCATCACCGAATTTCTTTATATATTTCTGTTTGGACCGTTCGGCTTTCTTCAGGGCCTTTTCCCCAAGATCATTGCCGAAGATCACTCTTGCTCTGTCCTGCATGATGTCCTCCCTTTCTGATGATCAAAGTACATTGGTGGGTCTGTTGGTAACCGTAAATCCGATGCGAACTTCCTCCGCCTGGGAATTGACGATGCGAAGGGTTGCTGCCCCGGCGCCTCCCGTAGTGCGGACATAGGTTCCTCCCATGCCTCCCTTGAGGGAGATGATGGAGGGTCCCACCAGCTCGATGGGTCCTTCCGCCTTCAGGATCACAGGCTCGCTAAAGAAGTGGAGCAGGTTGTCATTCTCATCCAGCATACGGATCCGGACGGAGGCCACATCGTAGGTCCTGCCCTCCGTCAGTTCCCGGTGATCCGCTTTGGCTTCCAGATGGAGCTTTGTGGCAGGGGCTTTGACCATGGTCTTCACCACCTTGCCATCCCGGATGGCCTCAAAGCGATATACCGTGGAGGTTCCGCCCCAGTCGCCGATGTACTTGTTGTAGAGCTTCACAGCGTCGCCCCAGTTCATGCGGTAGAACAGCATACACTTTGCGCCCAGCAGATAGATCCGCTTCGGCAGATGGGACATGCCGTGAAGTGCGGTGGCATTCAGCATTTCCTTGATCATGGCCGCCTGGGCGGGCTTGAAGTTCTCGCCGTCGGCAATGGTATTTCCGATAAAGTCGTCCACCAGAATGGGGCCGTGCTTCAGATTCTTATAGGGAGAATCCTGAGGGAAATACTCCTTGATGAAGACGTCGTTCTTATACATCTTCACGCTCTCGGCGTTGGTGTAGATCCAGGTGTCTCCCCGGTTGCAGCCGGGATGCTCGCCGATGTCCATACTGGAGGAAAGCTCCAGCACAGGGGTCTCCTCCTGCTGGCAGGCGTAGATGTATGCCGCCTGCTTGGGATTCCGGAACATATCCATGACTCCGTGGTAGCAGATGCGGTCTCCGCTGCCGAAGTCCTTGTGTGTATTGTAGTCGAACATGCACCAGCCGAAGGAACCTGCGATGTCCTCCTGCGCTGCCACGGCATCCAGCACATTTGCATGGCGGATGGCATGTTCTCTGCGGTGTTCCTCCGTGTCGAAGGCCTTGGTGGGATACATGTGGCCGTTGTACTCGCTGACCAGATATGCTTTGGTCGTGTCGGAGGTCACATTCTTCTTGGGATCGCACCCGGGGGTCTCGCCGTCGTGGAGGAAATCGTTGTATGTGTACACATCCTCCAGCAGACTGCTCTTCTTGTGGGCTCTCACACCGCCGGTCTGACGTGTGGGATCCAGGGCATGGGCTGCCTCGTTGGTACGCTTGTAAAACTCGTCATCATCCTTTGATTCGTTGATGCGGACACCCCAGAGGATGATGGAGGGGTGATTGCGATACTGCCGGACCATGTCCTTCGTATTCTGCACCGCCTGATCCTTCCAGGCATCGTCGCCGATGTGCTGCCATCCGGGCATCTCCGTGAAGACCAGAAGTCCCAGTTCATCGCAGGCTCTCAGGAATGCATGAGACTGAGGATAGTGAGAAGTGCGGACCGCATTCAGTCCAAGCTCCTCCTTCAGGATCTTCGCATCCATCTCCTGCATGGAATCCGGCATGGCGTATCCCACATAAGGGTAGCTCTGGTGCCGGTTCAGACCGCGGAGTTTCATCTTCACATCGTTGAGGTAAAAACCATCTGTCCGGAATTCCGGGAAGCGGAAGCCGAAGCTCACTTCCTTCTCGTCATACAGCTCACCGGTCTCCTGCTCCAGCAGCTGGTACAGGAAGCGGTAGCAGACGGGATTCTCCACCGTCCACAGCTTCACTTCTCCGGGGCCGGCGGTAACCGTGTTCTGTCCTTCCGTCAGTACGTATTCTCCCAGGGAGATACGCTCCATTTCACTTTCCACCCGGAACATCCGAAGCTTCAGTTTCTTCCCTTCCTTTGCACCTCCCAGGGTCACCTCGGTGGCAAGGATGGGCTTCTCTGCAGGTTTCCGTGCCTGCAGGAACAGATCTTCAAAATAAACCTCACCGGAAACCTCGAGATACACATCCCGGTAAAGTCCGCCGTAGGTCATATAGTCGATGACATATCCGAAGGGCGGGACATTCAGTTCCTCGCGGCTGTCCAGTCTGACGGTCAGCACATTGTCCGCTCCGTAGCGAAGGTGCTCCGTCAGGTCCAGTGTCAGCGCGGTATAGCCGCAGTGATGGGCACCGATCTTCTTTCCGTTCAGGTACACCTCGCTGTCATGTGCGGCGCCCTCGAAGGTGATCCGCACGCTCTTGCCCTTCCATTCGGCGGGAACCTTCAGATGTCTCCGGTATCCGCTCACCGTCTGGTAGATGGATTCGTCAAAATAGTCAAAGGGTGTTTCCTTAACTGTGTGGGGCAGACGGACCATTTTCATGCTCAGTTCGTCACAATCCCCCGAAATCATGTCATCACGGAACTGCTCCGCAAAAAGCCAGTTGTCATTCAGATCAAATCTCTGAGCCATTACTTCACCTCAATTCCTTCCACAAGAATGCTCACAACCTCATTCAGGGCTTCCTGATAGGTGATCTTGTTGGAAAGCAGGATGTCTCTCTGGAAGAACTGCTCCAGTGCAGCCTCCAGCATCATCTTGAACACGGGGATGCGGATGGGACGGACCACGCCCTCATCGATACCCTTCTGGATCAGGCTGATGGTCTGTTCCCAGCCGGTCTCCAGGCGCTGCTCCACCTGAGCGTAAATCTGAGGATACTTTTCCTTCAGCATGTAGAGCTGGCGGAAATCCACATCCTTGTAGCCCTCGGGCAATACACAGAGGATGGCGCGGATCTTCTCAACGGTGGTCAGATTCGGATCATCCATCACGGCCTGCTCGCTCTCCTTGATGGAGGAGAACAGGTAATCCACCATCGCCAGGAAGAGCTCTTCCTTCTCAGAGAAAACGGTATAGATCGTCTTCTTGCTCATGCCAAGTTTTCTGGCAAGGTCGTCCATGGTGAATTTCATTCCCTTTTCATTGAAGACTTCTACGGTACCTTCCATGATGCTTTTTCTCAATACTTTCGCGTCTGCCATGATATCCCTCCTTAAAGGTTTAAGAAACGATTTTACTACTATCTGGTTTCCATTATAGAAAATTCCGTTTCCGCTTTCAAGAAACCAAGTTCCCAAATCTCGTTTCCCGTTTTTGTGCAACATGAATAAAACAGGGTCTGCATCAGCAAACCCTGTTTCGCGAATTGTTCCTATTATATGTATTGTAGCGGTAACTCAGCCCTGTTCCATGCGCAGGATCTGCATTTCGTCCAGCAACTGCTCCGTCAGGTCCATCAGCTGTTCCTCTTCCTTTTCCACCAGCTGCTCCCGCTCGTATCGATATATGAAGGAGGGAGTTCCGTAGGCCTGGAAAGTGAGGCGCTTGTTGTGAGAGGCCACCAATTTCGGGATGGCAGTGGGATCGATCCGGGCATCCTTGCGGAACAGGAAGGAGATCTGTCCCTCCCGGCCCCGGACTTCCACCATATCCAGGCGGTGGGCCTTGTCCCGGATCAGTGCGATCCGAAGCAGGTTCTCCGCCTCTCTGGGGATGCTTCCGAAGCGGTCGATGAGCTCGTCCTTCATGGCGTCCTTCTCTTTTTCGTTAGCGATGCAGGCGATGCGCTTGTACATATCCAGCTTCTGTTCTTCGTTGAAGATGTACTCCTGCGGGATAAAGGCATCCGCATCGATATTGATGACCGTACTGAAGCCCTCGGGGATGGTTCCGCCCTTGAGACGGGTCACCTCTTCGTTCAGCATCTTGCAATACAGATCGTATCCGATGGCTTCCATATGTCCGTGTTGAGTCTTGCCCAGCAGGTTTCCGGCGCCCCGGATCTCCAGATCCCGCATGGCGATACGAAAACCGGATCCAAGATCCGTGAATTCCCGGATGGCTTCCAGTCGCTTCTCCGCCACCTCTGTCAGAATCTTATCCTTCTTATACATGAGGAAGGCGTAAGCATTACGGTTGGAGCGGCCCACACGACCCCGAAGCTGGTACAGCTGGGACAGTCCCATGCGGTCGGACTCGTGGATGATCAGAGTGTTGGCATTGGAAATATCCATGCCGGTCTCGATGATGGTGGTGCACACCAGCACATCGATCTCTCCCGCCACGAAATCATACATGATGTTCTCCAGCTCCCGCTCCTGCATCTGTCCGTGTGCAAAGGCTACCCGGGCATTGGGAACCATGTTCTGGATCTTTGCCGCCATTTCGGCGATGGCATTCACCCGGTTGAACAGGTAGTAGACCTGGCCGCCTCTGGCCAGCTCACGGGTGATGGCTTCCCGCACCAGTTCTTCGTTGTATTCGCAGACGAAGGTCTGAATGGGCAGGCGGTCGCTGGGTGCTTCTTCCAGCAGGCTCATATCCCGGATCCCCACCAGGCTCATGTGGAGGGTACGGGGAATGGGAGTTGCGGAAAGGGTGAGGACATCCACGTTCTCCCGGAGTTTCTTGATCTTTTCCTTGTGTGCGACACCGAAGCGCTGCTCCTCGTCGATGATCAGGAGTCCCAGATCCTTGAACTCCACATCAGCGGAAAGAAGTCTGTGGGTACCGATGACGATGTCCACCAGTCCCTTCTTCAGATCCGTCAGGGTCTGCTTGATCTCCTTTGGGGGACGGAAACGGCGGAGAAGTTCCACCCGCACGGGGTAGTCCTTCATCCGCTGGACGAAGGTGGTATAGTGCTGCTGGGCCAGGATGGTGGTGGGCACCAGATATGCCACCTGCCGCCCCTCCTGCACTGCCTTGAAGGCAGCCCGGATGGCGATCTCCGTCTTACCGAAGCCCACATCGCCGCAGATCAGGCGATCCATGATGCGGGTACTTTCCATGTCTGCCTTGGTGTCGTTGATAGCTGCCAACTGGTCTTCCGTCTCCTCGAAGGGGAACATCTCCTCGAATTCCTTCTGCCAGACGGTATCCTTGCCGTAGGGATATCCCTCAGTCATCTGTCGTTTTGCGTAGAGTTCCACCAGATCCTTCGCCACGGCCTCCACAGAGGTCCGGACCTTTGTCTTGGTCTTCTCCCACTCCTTGGTGCCCAGGCGGTTCAGCTTCGGAAGCTTCTCCGCATCGGCGGAGGCGTACTTCTGGATGGCATCCAGTTCTGTTGCCAGGACGTACAACACGCCACCCTCCCGGTATTCCAGCCGGATATAGTCACGGACCACATGGCCGGACTCCACCTTCTCGATGCCCTTGTAGACACCGAGTCCGTAGGTCTCATGCACCACATAATCGCCGGGATGCAGATCTTCCAGCGAGGAGATCTTGCTGCCCTTGTAGGCGCTGACGCGGCGTCTCTTCTTGCGCTCCGCACCGAAGATGTCGCTCTCCGTGAGGACCACATACTTGATGAGGGGATACTCAAAGCCCCGGGCAATGTGTCCGTAGGAGGTGAAGACTTCTCCCTCCACCACTTCCCGGGCCCGATCCTCGGAATAGATGGCAGGAATCCCAAATTCCCGGATATCCTCCGCCAGACGCTGGGCTCTGGTACGGGAAGGGCTCAGCAGCAGCACCCGATACTTCTTCTTCCGGAACTGCTCCAGATCCTTCACCAGAGTTTCAAAGCTTCCGTTGTAGGAAGGAATATTTCTGGCATTAATGTCATATTTTTTATCCGGTACAAAATAGCCGGTGCCTCCGTCCAAAGTGGACAGGGTCATCACCCCGCACTTACACATGTCCGCGGCAATCCTGCTGCCGGAATAAAGAACGTCCGTCTGACCGGGAAGAATGTATCCCTTCTCCAGGCGGGATGCGTAGCTCTCCCGGAATTCCAGTTCCACTGCGTCCGCCTGTTCTTTCGCCCGGGCAGGTTCCTCAACAAAGAACAGCACTTCCTTATCTGACACTTCCGTCAGCCATTCCGGGAAGGTGCCGATCCGGTCTTCCGGATAGAAGTAGCGGATGTAGCTTTCCAGGTTCACCTTGCCACCCAGCTCCAGAAGCTGTTCCTTCAGTTCCCGGGCAATGGTCTTCACCCGGTGGGCTTCCTCGGTACGGAAGGCCTTGCGGAGCTTTTCCTCCTGCGCCTCCGCTTCTTTGAGGACCCGCTCCACGCCCTGCTCCAGCCGCCGGGCGGGCAGGACAAATTCCGTGGCAGGGTAGATCCGCACCGCGTCCAGCTGCTCGATGGAGCGCTGGCTGAAGACATCAAAGCTGCGAATGGAATCCACATCATCCCCCCACAGCTCGATCCGGAAGGGGTTCTCCTCTGTCAGATCGAAGACATCGATGATATCACCCCGGACCGCAAACTGTCCCGGGCTCTCCACCTGAGGAACCTTCTCATACCCCAGACTCACCAGATTCGATGCAAGCCGCTGGGGTTCACACTCGTCCCCTTTCTCCAGCCAGATACAGGAATCCTCCGGATCGAAGGATACCTGAGGAGTCATCAGTGCTGCGTAGGTGGTGATGATGGTGACGGATTCGTCCTCCACGATGTGCCGCAGAGCACCGATGCGCTCCTTGGTCAGCTGGTTGCCGTGGATGTCCGCCTGGAAGAAGATCAAATCCTTTGCAGGGAACAAGCTGACATTTCTGTCATAAAAACGATATTCTTCCAGCAGCTCTCTGGCCCGCATCTCATCGTAGGTCACGATGATGCGGACACCTGCCCCCTGGGATATGCCCCAGATCATCTGAAGCTTCTGGGAATCCACGCAGCCGGTGAGGGCCGCGCATCCGGGCTTCCGGGTGGCGGTGCCCCGCAGGGTTTCTTTAATGGAATTGTAATCCGCCAGTTCCTCCAGCGGGGTTAACAATGCTCTCATTCGTCGGTTTTCTTTCTGTTAAAACGGTTCATGGCCTCATCCGGGCCATCCTGCATACAGGTGATGACAGCTTCCGCCGCCTCGCCGATGGCCTGTTTCATGGTTGCAACATCCTCTCCCTCGAAGTGTCCCAGCACATGGTGTACCAGGTCTGCCCTCTCGGGATCCCGGTCTCCCACGCCCACCCGGACCCGGGTGAAGTCCTCTCTTCCGAGATGCAGGATGATGTTCTTTAATCCATTGTGTCCGCCGGCACTGCCCTTCTTCCGGACTCGAAGCTGGCCCACATTCAGAGCGATGTCATCCGAGATGACGATCAGCTCCGAAGAAGGATTCACCTTATAATAGTCCGTCAGTGCCCGGACGCTTTCTCCGCTGAGATTCATGAAGGTCTGGGGTTTCACCAGGATCACCTTCTGTCCTTCCAGAAATCCCTTTCCCACCAGAGCCTTATGCTCTGCGCTCTCCACGCGGATGCCCGCCTTCTCCGCCAGCTCGTCGATGACCATAAATCCAACGTTGTGTCTGGTCTTCTCATATTGTGCACCGGGATTACCCAATCCCACGATAATATACATATTCCGTCCTCCGTCCCCGGTTTCTCCGGGCGCTCATATTATACCCAATAAACACGAAAACGAAAAGAAGGAGCGGAAATTTCCGTTCCTTCTTTATCTCGTAAGGTTCAGGGCCCGGTGCGCCGTTTTTATTCGGCGGCCGATGCGGATTCCTCCGCCAGCATTTTCTCGTAAACATCCAGGATCATCTTCTGGACTCTTTCACGGGTCTCGCTGTTAATGGGATGCGCAATATCCCGATATTCGCCATCGTTTGCCTTCTTGCTGGGCATAGCGATGAACAGGCCTTTTTCGCCTTCAATAACCTTGATGTCGTGGACTACAAACTCGTCGTCCAAAGTAATGGAAACGACGGCTTTCATCTTCCCCTCAGCTGTGATCTTGCGCACTCTAACATCTGTGATTTGCATAGAAACCTCATCTTTCCCTGTCGTTCGATGTCGATGCGTGTAAGTCACTCCTGTGAACAACTGATTCTATTTTATTGTTTACGCTTCGCTCAATCTCCATTCGCACACGGCCGCTACGCGCCCTTTCTCACGCATACGCGCTACGTGCCTGTCTATTGACAGCGAATCGTAACTTATTTATAACACATATCTTTCATTTCTTTCCACAACAATTCGGATCTGATCTTCTCCGCGGAATACAGAACCGCCCCGAATGGTTCCGTGGCTTTCCACGATACAGTTCTCGATGGTCGTGTTGTCGCCGATGTACACGTCATTCAAAATGATGGAATTCCGGATGGTACAGTTGTTGCCGATATAGCTGGCCTTGAACACCACGGAATTCTCCACTACACCGTTGACGATGCAGCCGCTGGACACCAGGCTGTTGTGGATCGAGGAGCCCGGGTTGAACTTTGCGGGAGGCAGATCGTCCACCTTGGAATAGATATTGGGCAGTTCCCGGAAGAAATACTTCCGCACCTCCGGCTTCAGGAAGTCCATGTTTGTGTCATAGAAATCCTCCACCGATGCGATATTTCTCCAGTATCCCTGAAGCTTATATCCGTAGATCCGTTTCACATCCACATAACGGATGAGGATGTCTCTCACGAAATCGTAACGGTCTTCCTCGGCACACCGCTCGATCATCTCGATGAGCTGGCGGCGGCGCAGAACATAGATGCCGCAGGAAACGGTGTTGGTCTTGGGTCGGAAGGGCTTCTCCTCCAGATCGATCACCCGCATTTCCTCATTCATCATCACGGTTCCGTAGCGCTCCAGATTGGAGCCCTCGGGCATTTCCCTGCAGACCACGGTGATGTCGGCCTTCTTGTCGATATGGTACTCCAGAAGCTTGTTAAAATCCATCTTGTAGACGCAGTCGCCGGATGCCACGATGACATAGGGCTCATGGCTACTCTTCAGATAGCTCAGGTTCTGGTAGATGGCATCTGCTGTTCCGCGATACCAGTTGCTGTTTTCCGCTGTCATGGCGGGGGTCATGATGGACAGACCGCCCTGTTTACGTCCGAAGTCCCACCACTTGGAAGAGTTCAGGTGATTGTTCAGGCTACCCGCGTTGTACTGGGTCAGAACTGCAACCTTTTGCATATGGGAGTTGGACATATTGCTCAGTGTGAAGTCAATGCCACGGTAGCTGCCGGCGATGGGCATTGCACAGACCGCACGCTTCTGGGACAACTCCAACATTCTGTGATTATTTCCGCCGGCCAGGATGATTCCTATCGCTCTCATATCAGTCACCTGCCTTTATCAATGTTTTGCCGCCGGGAAGATATGCATTCTCGTAATCCTCCGGTACTGTCTCTCCATAGATGACAACATTTTTGCCTGTGCAGATATGATCCGGGATGATACTCTTCTCACCCACGGTGACGATGCCGCTGTTGTAGATATGGGGCGCAGTCTCGTTCTCGCGCTCTTCGCCAACGCCAAGCTTTACGCCCTGACCGATGACGCAGTTCTCCGCGATGATGGCCTTGTTATACTCGCCTCCGGGTCCCAGCACGGTGCCGTTCATGATAATGGAATCCCGAACGATGGTGCCTTCGCCGATGGTCACATCACAACCGATGACGGAGTTATAGATCTCACCGTAGATCTCGGATCCCTCACCTACAATGCAGCGCTCCACCCGGCTTCCTGAGGCGAAGTACTGAGGGGGCTGGATCTCACTCTTGGTATAGATCTTCCAGTATTCCTCATACAGATTGAATTCCGGAACGATGTCGATGAGCTCCATATTGGCCTGCCAATAGGAATTCAGGGTTCCCACATCCTTCCAGTATCCGTTGAATTCATAAGCGTACAGCGTGGATCCGTTGTCCCTGCAATACGGGATGATATGCTTTCCAAAATCCAGACCGGACTGATCCTTCAATGCGATCAGGGATTCCTTCAGAGTCTTCCAGTTGAAGATATAGATACCCATGCTGGCCAGATTGCTGCGGGGATGCTCCGGCTTCTCTTCGAATTCGGTGATCCGTCTGTCCTCATCCGCGATCATGATACCGAAGCGGGATGCCTCCTCAATGGGTACGGGCATGACGGCGATGGTCACCTCTGCGCCCTTGGATTTATGGAAATCCAGCATCACTTCGTAATCCATCTTATAAATATGGTCACCGGAGAGGATCAGGACATAGTCCGGGTTATAGCTCTCCATGTACTCCAGATTCTGATAGATGGCGTTGGCCGTGCCGGTATACCATTCACTGTTGTCGCTCTTTTCATAAGGCGGCAGCACACTGACACCACCGATATTCCGGTCCAGATCCCAGGGAATACCGATCCCGATGTGGGAGTTCAGTCTCAGGGGCTGATACTGCGTCAACACACCGACCGTGTCCACTCCGGAATTGATACAGTTCGACAAAGGGAAATCGATGATCCTGTATTTTCCTCCGAAAGAAACTGCCGGCTTCGCCACTTTCGCGGTGAGTACGCCTAATCTGCTGCCTTGACCGCCCGCCAGAAGCATGGCGATCATTTCCTTTTTCACCATCATTTGATGTTCCCCCTCCTCCCTAGTGTCAAATAATGAGCCTACTTGGGTAGAATAATACATATATTCTACCACTGTAACGGAATAAAGAGAACTGTTTTCAATTAATTTTTCATATAATTAATAATTTTCTATACGATTATCCGGATCAGATGTAACCCTTTTGTGTCTATAGGGTGACTATACCACAGATAATAGAAAATTTGTATTTTTTTTAAAAGAAACTATAATGGTACACAGACACCACTCCTGCATCTTCCCGATGAAGATGCGGGGATGGTCGGAAATGGAGATCATCATGTATAAAATATCTTTTCAGAACCCTGTCTCCGTATACTTTGTAGGCATCGGCGGCATCAGCATGAGCGGCCTGGCTGAGATCCTGGCGGACGCCGGATTCCGCGTCTCGGGCTCCGACCGTGCCGAGAGTGAGATCACGGACGCTCTGGAAGCCAAGGGGATCAAGGTTTATTACGAACAAAAAGAAGAAAATATCACGCCGGATCTGGATCTGGTAGTCTTTACCGCTGCCATCCATCCTGACAATCCGGAATACATCGCCACACAGCGGCTGGGGATCCCTTCCCTTTCCCGGGCGGAGCTTCTGGGTCAGATCATGACCAACTACCGGACTCCTGTGGCCATCAGCGGAACCCATGGTAAGACCACTACCACTTCCATGATCAGCGAGATCCTCATGGGTGCCGACACAGACCCCACCATCTCCATCGGAGGCATGCTGCCCTCTATCGGCGGTAACATCCGTGTGGGCGGACCGGAATATTTCGTGGCGGAAGCCTGTGAGTACACCAACAGCTTCCTACACTTCTTCCCCCGGATCAGCGTCATCCTCAATGTGGAGGAGGACCATATGGACTTCTTCAAGGATCTGGAGGATATCCGTTCTTCCTTCCGCCGTTTCGCGCAGCTCGTTCCTGAGAACGGAGCGCTGGTGATCAACGCGGATATCCCGAAGTACCGGGAGCTCACGGAAGGGCTGACCTGCCGTGTCATCACCTACAGCACTTCCCGTCTGGACGAGTACGGAGACCCTGTGGATTATTATCCGGAAAACATTACCTATGACAAGCTGGGCCACGCCACCTTCACCGCATCCGGATGTCACGGTGATCTGGAGATCTCTCTCCGGGTACCCGGTGCCCACAACGTGAGCAACGCTCTGGCTTCCCTTGCAGTTGCGGACTTCGCCGGTCTGGACCGGCAGGGCGTAGCCGCTTCCCTGAACCGCTTCACCGGAACGGATCGCCGCTTCCAGTACAAGGGCGAGTGGAACGGCGTCACCGTCATCGATGATTACGCGCACCATCCCACGGAGATCGAAGCCACCCTGCGGGCCGCTGCCCGGGTGGAGCACAAGACTCTCTGGGTCGCTTTCCAGCCCCATACCTACACCCGCACCAAGGCATTCCTTCACGAATTTGCCCAGGCTCTGTCCCTGGCAGACAAGATCGTGCTGGCAGATGTATACGCTGCCCGGGAGAAGGATGAGTACGGCGTCAACTCCGAGACCCTGTACCACGAAATGCAGAAACTGGGAGCAGATGTTCACTATTACCACTCTTTTGAAGAGATTGAAGATTTTCTTCGAAAAAGTTGCATAAACGGGGACCTGTTGATAACCATGGGGGCAGGAGATATTTATAAAATCGGGGAATCTCTGCTGAGATCATAAGCTTATCCACATAATCCACAGTCACTGTCCGGGGGATCGGGCAGCCGGCTGTGGATTATCTTTTTGGAATTGTGGATAAAAAATACACGATTTTCGGGAATTCGTTTCCCTTATCCACATTATCCACAATTTGGCCGGAAATCCCTTCATTCCGCGATTTGTGATTTTGTCCATTTGTTTTTCCCGCGGGCTATGTTATAAATGTCATTGGAATTTTTATGTTGAAGGGAGCCGTCCCGCAAGGTGACGGATAACTATGGCTCAGCTTACCATTTATCAGGACAGTTACATCAATGCGACGATCATTTCCAACCGGTTCATCGACGAGTACATGACCGATGCCAATGATGCCCAGCTGAAGGTCTATCTGTACCTGGTCCGTATGCTCAATGCGCATCTGGAGACCGGTGTGTCCGATATCGCCGATCGTTTCAATCATACCGAAAAAGATGTGATGCGCTCCTTGAAGTACTGGGAGAAGCAGGGCTTATTAAAGCTGGACTTCGACGAGAGCAAGAACCTCGTCGGTATTCATATGAAGAATCTCTGTCACAATGACTCCGATGTTCCCAGCGTGGAATCCACTCATGCGCCCGCGCGGAACGTGAAGCCTGCTGCCGGCACCAGCGGTGTGACCTTAAGCGTGGTCCCTGCCGCTCCCGCCGCGGAAGCACCGGAGGAGATCAAACCGGCTTACGAGAAGCCTTCCTACAGCCCGGACCAGATCCGTGCTTTCAAGAACTCCGAGAATTCCAACCAGATCGTCTTCGTGGCGGAGACCTATCTGGGCAGACCGCTGAGCGCTGCGGATCTTCGGAGTCTCATGTTCATCCATGATGTTCTGGAATTTAACGACGATCTGACAGATTATCTGCTACAGTACTGTGTGGATCGGGAAAAGCGGGATTTCCGCTATATCGAGAAGGTAGCCATCGGCTGGAAGGAAAACGGCGTCACCACCGCAAAGCAGGCGGCAAAGTATGTCACCCGCTATGACAAGAGCGTCTATTCCATCATGAACCAGCTGGGTAAGAACGGCTCTCCCACTGACAAGGAGATCGAGTTCATCAACCGCTGGACCGGCGAGTACGGCTTTCCTCAGGATGTGATCCTGGAGGCCTGTGACCGCACCGTGCTGGCAACGGATTCTCACCGCTTCCAGTATGCGGAAGGGATCCTTCGCTCCTGGAGAGAGCAGAATGTCCGTACCAAAGCAGATATCGCACAACTGGACAAGACTCACACAAAGCGCCCCACCGGAGGAACCGGCAATAACGGAAGCGGCTCCGGCAGCGCATCGGGATCCAAGAATCCCTTCAATCAGTTCGAACAGAGAGAGATCGACTTCGAAGCCCTTGAGCGTCAGCTTCTGAGTCAGTAAGGAGAGACAGAAAATATATGTCCCTGACCAACGAACAGACCGACCGCATCCTGCGGGGTTACGAAGAGACCCGGGATGCGAACCGTGCACTTACGGAGCGGAAGCAATCCATGGTGTATCTGCACCTTCCCCAGCTGCGGGATCTGGAGGACAAGATCGCTGACTTAAGCGTCCGCCAGACAAAGGAAACCCTTCGGGGAGATGATGCAAAAGCAGCCGAAACCGCCGAGGAGCTGAAAGCCCTTCGCCGGGAGCGACTTGACGTATTGGCCACCGGCGGGTATACTCCCAGTGATCTGGAGCCGGTTTACACCTGCCCGGATTGTCAGGATACCGGTTTTATCCGCACCGCATCCGGCATCCGCAGAAAATGCCACTGTTTCCGGTCTCAGGAGCTGGAGATCCTCTATGAGCAGTCCAATATCCGGACCATGCTGGAAACAGAGAACTTTTCCAGACTCACTTATGATCACGTTTCGGACGAAGATCTCATCAATCTCCGCGCTGCTGTTGACAGCGCGCAGGAATTCGTCCATAATTTCAAGACAGACTATCGTAATCTGGTTTTTTATGGTACAGTAGGTACCGGCAAAAGTTTCCTGTCCGGCTGTATCGCCGCGGAACTTTTGAAACAGTACTATTCCGTGCTCTACCTCAGCTCTCAGCGGCTCTTTGATAAGATCGCCGTAGCAAGCTTCGGAGGCGGCAGCCGGGAGGATCGTGAAGAACTCTTCCGGGATCTGTATGACTGCGATCTGCTGATCGTGGATGATCTCGGTGCGGAGACGATGAACAATTTCGTGTCCACTCAGCTCTTCACCCTCATCAACGAAAGGCATCTGCGCCGCAAGGCGACGATCATATCCACAAACCTGTCCCTGACCGAACTGAGGGACCGTTATTCAGACCGGATTCTGTCCCGCCTCACCGGAAGTTACACCTTCCGTAAGCTGACAGGGCCGGATCTTCGCATGCAAAAACAGCACAAGTAAGTAATAGGAGACATTTCATGGCAAAGCATGAAGAAAAACGTAACCTGGAAACCATTCCCGTAGGTTCTCTCGGGATCATCGCACTGGACAGCTGCAAGACGCTGGGTGAGAAGGTAGATCAGTATCTGGTTCGCTGGCGCGAGGAGCGTGAGAACGAGCACAAGGGTTCTCTCGCATTCGCAGGATATCAGAGAGAGTCTTATCTGCTTCAGGCAAAGGTTCCCCGCTTCGGTTCCGGTGAAGCAAAGGGCATGATCATGGAGTCCGTCAGAGGTACCGATCTGTTCCTGATGGTTGACGTTCTGAACTACTCCAAGACTTATTCTCTTTGCGGACATGAGAATCACATGTCCCCGGATGATCATTATCAGGATCTGAAGCGTATCATCGCCGCTGTGGGCGGTAAGGCACGCCGGATCACGGTGATCATGCCTTTCCTGTATGAGAGCCGTCAGCACAAGAGAACTTCCCGTGAGTCTCTGGACTGCGCACTGGCTCTGCAGGAGCTGATCAAGATGGGCGTGGACAATATCATCACTTTCGATGCTCACGACGCCCGCGTACAGAATGCGATTCCTCTGAACGGTTTTGAAACCGTGCAGCCCGCATATCAGTTCATCAAGGGTCTGCTTCGCAATGTAAAGGGTCTGAATCTGGATTCCGATCACATGATGGTCATCAGCCCCGACGAAGGCGGCATGAGCCGTGCGATCTACATCGCCAACGTACTGGGCCTGGATATGGGTATGTTCTACAAGCGCCGTGATTACACGAAGATCGTGAACGGCCGCAACCCGATCATCGCTCACGAGTTCCTGGGCTCCAACGTCGAGGGCAAGGACATGATCATCATCGATGACATGATCTCCTCCGGTGAGAGCGTCCTGGAAGTTGCCGCAGCCCTGAAGGCTCGCAAGGCAAACCGGATCTTCGTGTTCGCAACCTTCGGTCTGTTCACCAGTGGTCTGGATCGTTTCGATCAGGCTTGCAAGGATGGTATCCTTGACAAGGTGCTGACCACGAATCTGATCTATCAGACTCCTGAGCTTCTGAGCCGTGACTGGTACATCAGCTGTGACATGAGTAAGTATATCGCTTACATCATCGACACTCTGAACCACGACTCTTCCATCTCCGATCTGCTGAATCCCAGCGAGAGAATTCAGAACATCGTGGCCCGCTACAAGGCCGGCGAGCTGGACGACTAATCCCCCGCATCTTCACCCCGTGGAGTTCCCTCCACGGGGTTTTTGTTTTCCGCAGGGTACGGGGCATCCCCCACCGGTCTCTTTGAGGACTACTCCGTCAATGGATGGTTCTAAGGAAAATGGGGTCAACTAACATCCTGTCACGCGGGGTCGATCGGATTAGATTGCCAAGCGATGATCAAAACACAATGGACATGAAAAGGGCCGGGGAGGATTCCCCGGCCCTTGGTGGGTCTGTTGTTTACTCTGCCTGAATGACAGTGTAGGTATTCTTGGTGGTACGGATCACAGCTCCGCTTGCGTTGTAGGTCGTGCTTTCCACTTCCTTGGTAGCCATCAGGCTGGGAGTCGGGAAAGTGAAGTCGTCATACTTGGTGTCCTCAACAACGACACCCTTTGTTCCCAGGATGGTCTCACGGCTGATAATGCCATCCTTGTACTCGTACTCGACGCCTTCCATCACGCCCACGTTACGGTCCTTGCTGATCTTCTTCTCACTCTTAACCAGTTCCTTACCGCCGGAAGTGGTGGTTTCAGTCTCGATGGAGTACTGCTCCTGACCATTTGCATTGTAATATCTTGCAGTGGTCTTCGTTCCAACGGTGGTATACAGGATGGAACCCAGCTTCTTATCTGCAGCGTCTACAACGTCAGCAGTGGAAGTCTTTCCGGACTGGTACTTGTACTTGATCACGTCGATGACAGTTCCGTCACCTTTCTTACGAACTTCCTTGGTCACCTTACCGGAAGTTTCATCGTAAGAGTACTCGTAGATACGGCTCTTGGTGGAATCCAGCTTATCCTGATACTCATACTTGGTCAGCTCTCCGGTGGTGGCATCATAGGTATAGATTTCCTTAAGTACCACCTTGTTTACTGCATTCCATTCGGTTCTGGCCTGGATCTTTCCCTTATCGGTATAGCTGAACTGTACCACGCCGATCTGCGCGCCGGACTTACTGTAACGCTTCTCACTGGACTTCGCCCAGATCATACCCTGGTTGTTGCCGTTGTAGTTGCCCACCAGTGCTCCGGTAGTCTCATCGAAGTAATACTCTACGCCGTTGACGGTCACAATGCCTTTTGCAAGGTTACCTGTCTTCTCATCGTAGTAGTAGCTCTTACCATCGCGATCAACCCACCCGGAAAGTCTCTTTCCGTCTGCGCCGTAGCGTACCCAGTAGTTGTCGCCGAGTTTGACGTCTTTGTTCTCAAGTCTTGCGCCGCCCTGACTGTTGTCGAGGTAGTAGTATGCCTTGGTGCCTTCGTCGTAGATCTCTCCGCCGACTTTTTCACCCTGGCGCTCACCGTTGATATAGTAGTAGGTCTTGCCGTTAATGGTCTTCCAGCCCTTACCGGCAGGTACTGCACCGTTCTCTTCGATCACAACCCCGGTAGCAGCATCAAAGAAATACTCATTGCCGTCGATGGTGTGGCGGCCCTTGGCCATCGTGCCGTAAGTGGGCTCGAAGTAATACTTCTTGCCGTTCTGGGTGTTCCAGCCTTTGACCATGTGGCCGTCCGCATCATAGCGAACCCACTTGCCTTTGCCGCTGGGAAGCTCTGCCCAGGGACCTGCATCGGACTCCTGGAAGACATCCTTGCTGGTAGCCTTGGCGCCCTGCTGTACATTGTCCAGCCAGTACCATGCGTTGGAACCGGGATCATAGATTTCTTTTCCGCGATATGCAGGATTGGAAGGATCGTAGCCCTGACGGATACCGTTCTCGTACCAGTAATCCTTGCCATCGAGTTTGAGCCAGCCGGTCTCTCCGATACCGGTGGTCTGGTTGAACCAATAAACCTGACCGTCGATGGTCACCACGCCCTTGGCCATGGTTCCGTAGGTCAGATCGAAGTAATAATTGTTGCCGTTCACGGTGTCCCAGCCTTTGACCATGTGGCCGTCCGCATCGTAGCGAACCCACTTGCCGGTGCCATTGGGGCCCTCGGACCAGGCACCGCCGTCAGACTCCTGGAAGACATCCTTGCCGGTAGCCTTGGCACCCTGCTGTACGTTGTCCAGCCAGTACCAAGCATCAGAACCGGGATCATAGATCTCTTTTCCGCGATATGCGGGATTGGTCGCGTCATATCCCTGGCGAACACCATTCTCATACCAATAATCTTTTCCGTCGATGGTAACCCAGCCGTTCTGTTCATCGGCACGGGTTGCGGCAGGGCATACGCCTGCAAGCATCGCCACGGTCAATGACAATGCCAGAGCACGAAATTTACTGCTCCTCTTCATAGTTTCTCCTCCAACTCGTCTATTGTCGGAGAGATGCTCGCCCTCGCGGACATTCTCCGATGATTACAACTTCTAGTAGGTAAAAGCCTACTCACTCACAATTCCTAGTGTATTCCCTTTACAGGTCGATGTCAACGGACGGACTACTGTCCTATCTTGGCATAAGTGATAAATACGTTTCCGTTCTCCGTAAACCATTCTGCGGAATCGTTCATGCCCTTCTTGGCGAGCGTTCCGTCCACGGGGTTCATGATCACAACATTGTACTCATTAAAGCCCGTCACCAGAACCGCTTCGCCGTTCTGCAGCAGCACCAGCACCGGGATGTCCTTGTTCACGTAATAGAGAACACTGTCCAAAGTACAGCCGGTCAGGTTCAGGGCAGACGCATTTTCCAGATTGTTCGACAGGATCTCCAGCACGGTCTGACCCTGGCCCAGCAGATAGTCGGAATTTCGGATGACGCCGTTAAATTCTAGCATGGTGTCCAGGCAGATGGCCAGGCTGTTCTTCTCCTCCGTGACGGAGTGCGCAGTGATGGCCATGATCTGGTTCTTGGAAACCCGGCTGGTCTTTTTCCAGATGACGGTACCGTTGTCCAGGAGCACGCTTCCCACCAGGTCTGCGGCCTTGTTCACCGCGTTGCCGGCCTGGTTGTAGATTCCCGCGATGCCGTAGGCATCATAGACATAGTAGCGCACGGCCTCCCGGTTCAGGGGGATCTCCAGAGAGCGTCCGCCCTCATAGACCACCTCCTTGGGGCTGGCCACCTTCAGCTTTTTGGTGTCGATGGTGGACTTGACCCGGATCTGGACATAGCGCTCATAAATATCGATATTGGCCACTGCCACCGTGTTGCTGCCGGTGTCCGGCTCGGTGTTGGTGGTGATGTGATCGTCCAATGCATCCGCATGGGTCCCGGATTCGCTGATGGTCACACGGCTCAGAGTGATCTGATTATCAGCCACGGTACAATCCGTCACATAGTAACCCTCGGGCTCATAATCCATCAGGGTATCGCCCCGCTCATTGCAGATGATGACCCGGTACATGGGGAAGAATTCCCTTCCGGAGCTCTCCATGTAAATGTCCGACTGTTTTGCCAGGCCGTAGATCAGATCCTCACCCATAAAGCCAAGGAACCGGATGGACTCATCGCTTCCCGCATCGATGCGGACTTCACTTTCGGTCTTCAGGTTGTGGATGACAAGGGCGGAAGTAAAGCGGCCACTCTCCTCCGCGGTCACCAGAAGACGGTGATCCTCGCTGGTACGGATATTGTCCTCCTGCTCCACATTGTGCAGGAGCTCATATTCTCTGGTCTCCAGATTTACCCGGAACACTTCATTCTCAAAGGTAAGGTACAGCTGCCCCTCCCGGTTCAGATACAGGAGCTGCTCCATCTCCGCCTCCAGGATGGCTGCGGATTTCTCGTAGGGGATGTAGACGATCTCCTCGATGGTATTGAGGTTCCCGTCGTAACGGTACAGTTCAATGCCCACTTCGCCCTCATGACGGCCCCGGTTCATATAACCGTACACCGCAAAGAAGACTGTGCCGGATTCGTCGATATCCAGGATCTTAATGCCGTGAGCATCGTAAATGGTACGCTCATCCTTATTCTCGCTGTCATAGAAGTGGAATACCCGGCCCAGCTTATCGCCGGTGGCATTGTAACAGAACAGCTGCCCTGCTGCCACAAAGGCCACGGTGTTGCCATCCTCGCTCTCCATCATGGAGAGGTTCTCGTCCGCGATGCCGAGGATGATCTTGTCATTGACGCACATCTCGGTGGCATCCGGGATCTGCTCCATGGACCTCTCATAGCTCAGCAGATAGGTCCGCTCCGAGGTGTAGCGGATCCGGTAATACTCCTCCAGGAAGTAATAGACCCGCTCCGTTCCGACACCGGTGTAACCCCGGTATTTCACCAGGATCTGCGCCGTGGAGGGATCAATGCTGCGCAGCAGGATCTGGGGAGATCCGAACTCTGACAGTCCCAAATCCCCATAGGTGATCTGTTTGAAGCTGGAGTGGATGTCCACATGTGCAAAAGTGCTGTTGTCGCCCAGGGAAGAATTGGTCTCCAGATATTTGGTGAGTTCCTGGGCCTGGGTACGGTCGAAGAGTCTGCTGTGGAAATTCTTCACAAATTCCAACTTTTCCTCAACATAAACGCTGTCGGTCCAGATCACGCGGGTGTAGTAGTAGATATCCCGTCCGTCCGCAGTCACCACCACCGCAAGAGAATACTCCGTATCCTTTTCGATGAGATCCTTCAGCATCAATGTGCCCCGAATGGTAAGCCGGTTCTGCGTGTAGTCCGTCACAGCGGTGCGCTCGATGAGACGGCCGTCATCAATGCCCCGGACTTCAATGCGGATCTCCGTCACATTGGTGTCATAGGTATTCACCACAAATTCGGTCTCCCGGGAATCCCCCAGGATGGTGACGGTGTCATTCTGGTACTCGATGGCCATGGGCTCCGCGTAACCGTGCATCAGATTATAGTCGATGCCGCCCCGGGACATGGACACGGTAGGGAAGGTGGGCTGAGCCATCTCCATGGTCAGATTCTCGTGTCCCTGATTCATGATATTGGATGCAACCACCAGTGTCAGCAGGAATACCAGCACCAACACCAGGGCTTTCAAAATACTCTTTTTCATGAGTTTTATTATACCAAACCATGGGAAAAAAGACATAGAAAACGCAACAAAGCGCGCCGGTCGGCGCGCTTATAAGTGTTGCGTATTATTTCAATACATTGATACGTGCCATTGCACGCTGCAGAGCGGTCTGAGCTCTCGCAAGATCGGTATTTGCATCCCGTTTGCCCAAACGGCTCTTGGCTCTTTCCACAGCCTCCTCGGCCCTTTCGATGTCGATCTCGTCCGGCCATTCCACAACCTCGGCCAGAATGGAGATCCCGTCGGGGAGAATCTCTGCAAAGCCGGCATGAAGGGCGGCAACCCGCTCTCCTTCCGCCTCATGGATCCGAAGAATTCCCGGGCTGACGATGACCGTCAGGGGGATGTGACCGGGAAAGACACCGATCTCACCCTCTGTGGTATTAAATTCTACCATCCGTGCCGTTCCCTCGTAGAAGATTCTCTCGGGGGTGACCACACGCAATGTAAATTCCTTTTCAGCCATGAATGATCCTCCGATTATTTGACCTTGGCGAGGACATCATCGATGGTTCCCGCATTCAGGAAGTAGCTCTCGGGCACATCATCATGTCTGCCTTCGAGGATCTCCTTGAAGCCGCGGATCGTCTCGGTGATGGGCACGTACTTTCCTTCCAGACCGGTGAACTGGGTTGCCACATGGAAGGGCTGGGACAGGAATCTCTGCACCTTACGTGCACGGGAAACCACCAGCTTATCTTCCTCGGACAGCTCGTCCATACCAAGGATCGCGATGATATCCTGCAGCTCTTTGTAGCGCTGAAGGATCTCCTGGACTCTGCGGGCCACCTGGAAGTGATCCTCTCCGACGATTCTGGGATCCAGAATACGGGAGGTGGACTCCAGGGGATCCACAGCGGGATAGATTCCCAGCTCCACGATGGAACGTGAAAGCACCGTCGTAGCATCCAAGTGCGCGAATGTGGTAGCGGGCGCGGGGTCCGTCAAGTCATCCGCAGGGACGTAAACCGCCTGAACGGAAGTGATGGAACCGTTCTTGGTGGAAGTGATTCGCTCCTGCAGTGCACCCATCTCCGTCTGCAGTGTGGGCTGATAACCCACGGCGGAAGGCACGCGGCCAAGCAATGCGGACACCTCGGAACCGGCCTGGGTGAAACGGAAGATGTTGTCGATGAAGAGCAGCACGTCCTGATGCTTCACGTCACGGAAGTACTCCGCCATCGTCAGACCGGAAAGGCCAACGCGCATACGTGCGCCCGGAGGTTCGTTCATCTGACCGAATACGAGAGCGGTCTTCTCGATGACTCCGCTTTCCGTCATTTCACCGTAGAGGTCGTTGCCTTCACGGGTGCGCTCTCCGACGCCAGTGAACACGGAATAGCCGTTATGCTCAGTGGCGATG
>JAEEGF010861270.1_pt1 | contig 40586 bp, 34 predicted proteins | sample 9134171 | NCBI WGS metagenome assembly JAEEGF01 (sample SAMN16246542, study PRJNA631951) | gut metagenome | biome: gut microbiome; feature: rumen; material: AP-attached | host: Bos | place: Iran: Karaj | collected 2018-10 | reverse complement strand
TTGGCATATGCCTTTGCTGCACAGTCAAGGTAAAGGACGACGGTCCTGACGGTTTTAAGAACGTCAGGTGCTGCAAGGAAGGTCCTGTTTTCGACAGCAGGGAGGTGGTCTGGTGAGCGCTTCTTTGAATGTTAATGTAGGCAAGGTAAGCCTCAAGAGCCCTTTGATCCTCGCTTCCGGTACATGTAATTTCGGAAGGGAACTTGCAGAATACTATGACCTCTCGATCCTTGGCGGTATCTCATCCAAGGGACTTACGATAAAGCCCAGAGCAGGCAACCCCGGTGTAAGAGTAGCCGAATGCGCTTCGGGAATGCTTAATTCCGTTGGCCTTCAAAACCCGGGCGTCCATTACTTTATCGAGAATGATCTTGACTTCATGAAGGAATCCGGCGCAGGCGTCATCGTCAATGTCGCTGGACATTCTTTCGAGGACTATATCGACATGGTCACAACGCTCGATCCTCACAAGGATAAGATCGATGCGCTCGAGATCAATCTGTCATGCCCGAACGTCAAGGCCGGATGCATGACGATCGGCAGTGACCCGGAGGCCATCAAGGCGATCACTTCAAAGCTCAGGAGCCTTACTGATCTGCCTTTGTGGATCAAGCTCACACCGAATGTTACCGATATCAAGGCAACAGCGCTGGCTGCCCAGGAGGGCGGAGCTGACGCGGTCGTCCTTATCAATACACTCATGGGCATGCGCATCGACATCAGGACCAGAAGACCGGTGCTTACCAATAACACAGGCGGATATTCCGGTCCTGCAGTTAAGCCTGTAGCGATCCGCATGGTTGCAGAGTGCTCGCAGGTACTCGATATCCCGATCGTAGGATGCGGCGGCGTCGCTGATTATAAGGACGTCATCGAGTTCATGATCGCAGGCGCATCTGCTGTTGAGATCGGCACGGCATGCCTCGTTCATCCCGCAGCTCCGGTTAAGATCACTGAAGATCTTGAGAAGTACTGCGAGGAGAATAAACTTAATTTGAAAGACTTAACCGGCACATTACAGCGCTGGTAGGAACAGGAGATAGATCTATGGAAAACACCATCATCGAAGCGCTTTTCGCGACAAACGCCATCAGGGTAGCTCCTGAGAACCAGCCTTTCTGGTACACATCAGGAAGACTCGGACCTTTCTTCATCAACACGCACTTCCTGCTCGAGAACGAAGCAGCTGCAGGTGAAGTATTGAAGAGGATCGAGAAGGCGATAGCTGACAATAAGCTCACTGCACCCGAAGAGATCTTCGACATGATGCTTGCTTACTACAACAAGGGCGGCACGTTCAAGATGGTATCCGATAAGCTCGCTGAAGCAGCTAAGGTACTTGATTTTGATTACATCTCAGGCGGTGAGAGAAGAGACTATTTCTTCTCCATGATGCCTGCATACCTTTTAGGCAAGCCTCATCTCACGATCTACAAGGACATGACATCCGTATATTCAGAGAACATCGAAGGACCTGCCGTAGATACCAAGGATATCGACCTTACAGGTAAGAAGGCTCTTCATATCGCAGACCTTATCACAGAAGCTTCATCCTACGAGAGAGCATGGATCCCTGTAATCAGAGGATTAGGCTCTGAGATCACTGACACTGTCGCAGTAGTAGACAGATGCCAGAACGGCAGAGAGGTGTTGAAGAACCTCGGCGTAGAGCTCCACGCTCTTACAGGTATCGACAAAAACCTTTTTGATGAAGCTACCGATAATGGTATTATTAACGAAAAGCAGAAGGAGATGATACTTCATTTCCTTGAATCTCCTGCAGATTACATGACTGCCTTCCTGAAGGCTAACCCCGGCTTTATCGATGCTGAGATCGCCAAGGGCGGCAAGAATAAGGAGAGAGCTGAACTCGCAATCGAGAAAGGATACTGCTGATATGATGAAAGATCCCTATGCCAACCTGTATGATATAACAGAGATCCACGATCTTCGTGACGTAATTAAGCACAGAGTTAAGGATTTCCCGCAAAACCCTGTTTTCCTCGTTAAGGAGAAGAGGGGCGGAGAATATGTCCCGATCTCTACAGAGAAGTACGATCACGACATCGATTCGCTCGGTACATATTTCCTCAACACCGTCGAAAAGGGCGCGCGCGTCGCGATTTTCGCCGAGACAAGATACGAATGGTACACCACTTATCTGGCTACTACCAACGGTACAGGCTGCGTAGTTCCTCTCGATAAGGAGCTTCCGGTAGATGACGTATACAACATGCTTACCAGAGCTGAAGTAAACATCATCGTTTTCTCCAAGTCAAAGCTCGACATCATTAACCAGGTGTACGGAAAAGTAGATACAGTTAAGTACTGGATCTGCATGGATGAGACAGATGACGACAGATTCCTTTACTACAACGACTGCCTCAAGATCGGTGAAGCGAAGCTCGCAGCTGGCGATAAGGTCTTCACAGAGGCTACGATCGATCCTGAAGAGATGACGATCCTTCTGTTTACATCAGGTACCACAGCTAAGTCTAAGGCTGTTATGCTCTGCCAGCGAAATATCTGCAAGAACCTCATGTCGATGTTCTCGATGCTCTATATCGATATCAACGAAGTCTGGCTTTCAGTACTTCCTTTGCATCACACTTATGAGTGCACCTGCGGCTTCTTGGGCCAGGTCTACAGAGGTACTACTGTTGCCATCTGCGAAGGTTTGAGATACATAGCGCAGAACATTCAGGAAGCAAGACCTACGGCTATCCTTATGGTTCCCGTTATGCTCGAGCTCTTCTACAAGAAGATCATGAAGGGCGTTAATGCAGATCCTAAGAAGGCTAAGAAGCTTAAGACAGGTATAAAGCTTGCAAGGACACTGCATCTTTCCAATAAGATAAGAAGAAAGCTCTTCAAGCAGATCCACGATGTATTCGGCGGCAGGATGAGACTTATCATCCTGGGCGGCGCTCCGGTTAACCCTGAGATATTGCAGTTCTTCCAGGACATCGGTTTCTTATGCGTTCAGGGCTACGGCCTTACTGAGTGCGCTCCTATCCTTGCACTTAACCGTGACGTTGCATTTAAGAACCACGCAGCAGGTCTGCCTCTTCCGGGCTGTGAAGTTAAGATCCTTGATCCTGACTCTGACGGCATCGGCGAGTTCATCTCCAAGGGCGATAACAACTTCCTCGGTTACTACAACGATCCCGAGAATACAGCGCTCGCACTTGATAAAGACGGTTACTATCACACCGGTGACTTGGGCTACATCGATGAGGACGGCTTCTGCATCATCACAGGCCGTAAGAAGAACGTTATCATCGCCAAGAACGGCAAGAACGTTTTCCCTGAAGAGATCGAGTATCTTTTGAGCCTTAGCCCTTACGTAGCAGAGTCTGTCGTATCAGGCGTTGAAGATAAGGTAAAGGACGACATCGTCGTAACTGCAACGATCTTTCCGGATCTCGAGGAGATCAAGGCTAAGCTCGGCACGGATGAAGATCCTACCGAAGAGCAGATCATGGCGATCTTAAAGGAAGTTGTCACTGCCACGAATGAGAAGCTCGAAAGTTATAAGAAGATCAAGAACACAGTCTTGAGGATGACGGAGTTCGAGAAGAACACATCCAAGAAGATTAAGCGTTATTAATTTGAGGGGGGCGTGACCCCCTCTTTTTTTGTCCGCTGCTGAATAATAGAGATAGTTTGTAATCAAATCTCCCTAGAGAAGCGATTTCGATTACAGTTTTTGTTGGATATGTATTCGTTTTTTCAAAAGTGATGTCTTATGATTACTTTTTCAAAGCTGATTGTATTCAATTATTCGAAAAGTAGATAAAAGGCATACATATTTTCGAGAAATTGTAATCAAAAAATTGAAATCGCAAAAACTTGATTAAATTTCCGAGTCTGGAACTATTCAAAACTGAAAAAAACACAATTTCTGAATACATATGAAGCAGCTACATTTGTTGAGTTATAATATCAACTGATTTGATTAAATGAGGTGTTTATATGTTTAACGACAGTGATTGCCAAAGGATATTAGAGCAGGCAATGTCAACAACGGCAGATTTTGCCGAGGTGTATCAGGAGGTTACTGAGGCCAAGTCGGTCAGCCTTCTTAACGGTCAGGTCATAAGAGCCGCTACAGGCTACGATTCCGGTACTGGTATCAGACTCTTGGCCGGAACCAATTCAGTCTATGTTTATTCAAGTGATAACGATATCGAAGTCCTATTGAAGCTTGCCAAGGAAGCTGCAGCAGCCATCAAGGGCAACGACAAGGGCGCTATCGAAGCACTCAAGGAACTGTGCAAGACGACCAAGTCAACCATCGAGATCGATCCGATGTCAGTCCCGAAGAAGGACATGGTCGATTTCTTGAGAAAGTCATCGGATTACGCGCTCAGTTACAATCCGCTGATCACTCAGGCGGCTTCAAGCCTTGCAGCAACAACAAGGACTGCCAAGATCATCAACACCCGAGGCGTGAACGCTGAAGATACCACCAAGAGGATCAGGCTCTCAATCGAGACTATCGCTACAAAAGACAACGAGAAGCAGAGCGGCAGGGTAGCTCCGGGAATGATGCGCGGATATGAGTTCATCAATGAGTATCCGATAATCGATAAGACCCGCGAAGCTTGCGATACGGCCATCAGAATGGTCAACGCAGGTTATGCGCCTTCAGCAAAGATGCCTGTTATATTAGGCAACGGCTTTGGCGGAGTTATATTCCACGAGGCATGCGGACATGCTCTTGAAGCAACATCAGTAGGCATCAAGATGTCCTACTTCACAGATAAGCTCGGTGAGCAGATAGCTTCTCCTATTGTAAGCGCGAGAGATAATGCCCGGATCGACGGCGCCTGGGGATCTTACGGCACAGACGATGAAGGCAACACTTCATCAGATCTGCTCCTCATTGAGAATGGCATACTCAAGAATTACCTGATCGACGAGCTCGGCGCACGCCGTATGAACGCAAAGCCGACGGGCTGCGCTAGAAGACAGAATTATTCATATGCTCCGACATCCCGTATGAGCAACACATATATCTGCAACGGCGAGACAGATCCCAAGGACATCATCGCAAATACCGAGTATGGTCTCTATTGCACACAGATGGGCGGCGGCTCGGTCGATACTTCCACGGGCGACTTTAACTTCGCTGCCAACGAAGCTTTCATGATAAGGGACGGCAAGATCGCAGAGCCCGTAAGAGGAGCGACTCTCATCGGCAAGGGACAGGAGATCCTTAAGAATATCGATATGGTCGGCAACGACCTTGAGATCTCCGCAGGAATGTGCGGCTCCGTCTCGGGCGGCGTTCCCGTAACTGTCGGACAGCCTACGATCAGGGTATCTTCGATACTCGTCGGCGGCAGAGAGGCATAAGGGGGAACAGGCAAATGGACATTAAATCAGCTGAAAAGTTTATGGAAAAGCTCGTCAAGGCCGGCACTGAATACGGCTTTGAGGAATGCGAAGCTTCTTTCTCGATCGATAAATCAATGAGCATGGACATCCTCAACGGTGAGGTATCAAGCTTCGAAAACAGTGCGACCAGCACGCTCTCATTCAGAGGCCTCAAGAACGGCCAGATGGGCTATTGCTCAACCAATATCTTAGATGACAGCGCTATCGACTATCTTCTGAAGTCTGCCATGGAAAACTGCGAAGTTCTTAACGACGAAGATCCGCAGTTCATCTATTGCGATGAGAACAACAAGGACCTTTATTTCTCGCAGGTTACAGAGGCTTACGAGAAGAATACTTATAAGTCTTTCTCCGAGCTCGGTTTGAAGCTCGAAAAGGCGATCCTCGCGCTGGACAACAGGATCGATGCAGTTGATTTCCTGAGTATCGCCTGCGGAACAGGACCTTATCTCATCATCAATTCCAAGGGTCTCCACTCGTTCAGGGATACTGACGGCATCTCACTTTACGCAGGCGCAAGAGCTACTGATTCAGACGGCAGTGTTAAGAGCGGCGGCCATTTCTGGATCGGCAAGGACATTGACGATTTTGACATGGATAAGTTCCTTGCGACATTTAAGGAGAACCTTATCGGCAAGATGGGCGCCAAGTCCTGTAAAGCCGGAAGCTACAAGACAATACTTAAGAGAGAGGCTTTCCAACAGTTCTTTATGGTCTTCTTCGGAAATTTCCTTGCAACCACGATGCAGAGAGGCCTGTCACTCCTGGCTGATAAGGAAGGTACACAGATCGCTTCTGACGTGCTGACAGTCAAAGAGATCCCTATGTACGACAAGGCTCTTACCAAGATCCCGTTCGATGACGAGGGCGTGCTCACGACTGAGAAAGCCATCATCGACAAGGGCGTTTTCGCTACGGCTCTGTACGATCTTAAGTCTGCTTACAAGGCAGGAAAAGCTTCTACGGGCAACGGCTTCAGGAGCGGAAGCGCAGTATCTGAGATGCCTACGAACCTGATCGTTGAACCCGGTGAGAAAGATTTTGACCAGCTCGTAGAAGAAGTAGGCGAGGGCATTATCCTTACTGATCTGTCAGGTCTTCATGCCGGAGTTAACGCGATTAGTGGTGATTTCTCGCTGCTTTGCGAAGGATATCTCATCGAGAACGGCAAGAAGGGAAGACCTGTTGAGCAAATTACTGTTGCAGGAAACTTCTATGATGTATTAAAATCTATCAAGTCTATAGGTAAGGATGTAATCAACCTGCCTTCCGGCGAAGGCGAATTCTTTACTCCGTCGGTCTACATTGAATCTCTCGCTATTTCAGGCGATGAAGAATAATAGGAAAGAAGGACAAGCAAATGAGCACAGTTGACACAATCGCACTTCACGGCGGATACACTCCGGGCAACGGCGAACCTCGTCAGGTCCCGATCTATCAGAGCACCACATGGAAGTATGCTACTTCCGAAGACATGGGAAAGCTCTTTGACCTTGAGGCTTCCGGCTATTTCTATACAAGACTTCAGAACCCTACTAATGATTTCGTAGCTTCCAAACTCTGCGCTATGGAAGGCGGCTTCGCAGGAATGCTCACATGCTCCGGCCAGGCTGCAAACTTCTTCGCAGTATTCAACATCTGCGAGGCAGGAGACCACTTCATCGCTTCAGCTAATATCTACGGCGGAACATACAATCTCTTCGGCGTTACATTCAAGAAGATGGGCATCGAGTGCACATTCGTTGACCAGTCACTTCCTCTCGAAGAACTCCAGAAGTACATCCGTCCCAATACAAAGTGCGTATTTGGCGAGACGATCACAAATCCTACTGTTGATGTCCTTGATATCGAGAAGTTCGCTACTCTCGCTCACAACAACGGCATCCCGCTCATCATGGACAATACGTTCGCAACACCTGTAAACTGCCGTCCTTTCGAGTTCGGCTGCGATATCGTTACACACTCAACAACCAAGTACATTGACGGCCACGGCTCATCCGTAGGCGGCGCCATCATTGATTCAGGCAACTTCGACTGGATGGCTCACGCTGACAAGTTCCCGGGTCTTTGCACACCTGACGAGTCATATCACGGACTCACATACGCAACCAAGTTCGGCAAGGCTGCTTACATCACAAAGGCTACAGCCCAGCTCATGAGAGACTTCGGCTCCATCCAGTCTCCCCAGAATGCTTACTACATCCAGCTCGGTCTCGAGTCACTTCCTGTCCGTATGGCACGCCACTGCGCTAATGCTCAGAAGGTTGCTGAGTTCCTGGCTTCTGATGACCGTATTGCATGGGTCAAGTATCCCGGACTTCCTTCTGACTCCCAGTATGAGCTCGCTCAGAAGTACTGCCCCAAGGGAACATGCGGCGTAATGTGCTTTGGCGTTAAGGGCGGCAGGGAAGCATCCATCAAGTTCATGGATTCCTTGAAGTTCGCTACTATCGCAACACACGTTGCTGACTGCAAGACATTGCTCCTGCACCCGGCTTCTCATACACACAGACAGCTCACCGACGAGCAGCTCGCAGAAGCTGGCATCCCCGGAGATCTCATCAGATTCTCCGTAGGTATGGAAGATCCTGACGATATCATCGCAGATCTCAAGCAGGCGCTGGATAAGATCTGAGTTTGAGCGAAAACAAGACTTTAATAAGGCGGTCTCACTGAAGTGAACCCCTGAAGTTGGACAAACTTCAGGGGTTCACTTCACACTTGAGGCCGCCTTTGTTTTTGCTGCAGTTGCCCGCGCGAAAACAGCGCCTCAAACGCACAAATTCACAATTTTTAACCGCAAAAAACAGGCGCTCGAATTCCTTATTTCTTGTCGTATTTTTTTGTCGGAAACCGACAATTCTTGGATTTTTTCCGACAAGGAACTCCAAAGTTCTACATTTTTGTGCGACAAATCCTGTAGACGTTTGGAGATCCTTGTAGGGAATTCTTCGGTGTTTTGTCTGTTTTCAGAGAAAAATGCGACAAAAAAACAGGGGATTGGGGAAGGTATATTTTCGCCGCCAAGGTGAGCATATCAACGTCATTTGACAGTTTTTACCCTAATAAAGCAGTATAAAAGTTAATTATTGTAATAAATTTACAATATAAATTGAGAAAAGTTGTGATAAAGTAAATAAGTTAGATTAGAAACATATGTATAAGTTGAGGAGTCGGTAAATGACTAATAATCTTCAAAACAAGCAAGATGTTCAGGAGATCGATCTGCTGAAACTGCTTAAAGTCTTGTGGAGCAAGATCTGGGTTATCGCAGCTGCGGCTTTCGTGGGCGGTGTCCTTTTCTTCGTGTATACGCTTTTCTTTATCGTACCGCTCTATAAGTCTTCAGCACTTTTATACGTTAACAACAACTCTTTGAGCATCGGTTCTTCAAAGGTAAACATCACGAGCGGTGATATCAATGCGTCAAATTCACTCATTGATACATACGTCGTTATCCTCAAGAGCCGTACCACATTGGAGAAGGCTATCAAAGAGGGCGAGCTTCCTTTTACTTATGAGCAGCTCAGAAGTAAGGTATCCGGAAGCTCCGAGGGCAACACTCCTGTTTTTAAGATCACTGTAACTGATGAAGATCCTGAGATGGCTGCAAATGTCTGCAACCGTATCGTTGAGATCATGATCGACCAGAATTCAGGTATCTCCGGTATCGTTGAAGGCTCATCAGTAAGCGTTATCGATTATGCGGTCGTCGCAAGATCCGCTGCCTCACCGAGCTATACAAAGAACACAGCGATCGGTATGCTTTTGGGCTTCGTTATCGCTTGCGGTATCGTTATCCTCAGATCGCTCATGGACAGCACGATCAGAGAAGAAGAGTTCCTGCTCGACAAGTACAAGGATATTCCTGTCCTTGCTACTATCCCGGATCTCCTCGAAGCATCACAGAGCAATTACTATGGTTATGGCGGATACGGCGGAAGCTACAGCAAGTCGTATGCTCAGGCCAGTGCCAATGCCAGAAGACCCGGCAATGCCACATCTGATATTTCTTCTGATGGTTCATCCAAGCAGGATAAGGAAAGTGAGGTGTGATCCATGGCTAATTCTAAGAAATCAAAGAAGATATTACCTAAGAGTTACGAGAATAATAAGCAGTTTATCGGCTCAAAGCTTAACTTCGAGGGCCGTGAAGCTTATAACCTCTTGAGAACAAACCTCATGTTCGCTACAAAGCGAAATGACCGTAACGCACGAGTTATCGGCTTAACCAGCTCCGTTCACGGCGAAGGCAAGTCGCTTACCATCATCAATCTTGCATATTCCATCGCTGAGTCCGGCCGTAAGGTTATCCTCGTCGAGTGCGACCTCCGACTTCCTACTATCAGAAAGAAGCTCGGTCTTGCTAAGACTACAGGACTTTCTAACCTTTTGGCAGGCATCAACAGCGAGAAGGCTACACTTCATAAGGATGTCCTCATTAAGGGCTTCGACGTTGTTCAGGCTGGTGATATCCCGCCGAATCCTTCAGAGCTTTTGGGCTCCAAGGCATTCGCTAACCTCATCGATAACCTCGCTGAGTCTTATGACGTAGTACTTCTTGACCTTCCGCCGATCGGTGAAGTATCTGATGCTCTCGTTGTCTCGAAGTGCACAGACGGTCTTATCATCGTAGTAAGAAACGACTACACTAATGCTTCAGATCTTGAGTACACATTGAGACAGTGCGATCTCGTTGATGCAAAGGTCATCGGATTCGTATATAATAGCGCTGCTGCTAAGTCTAAGAAGTACAAGTACGGCTACGTTAAGAAGTATAAGTACGGATACGCCGCAGCTAGTAAGAAGGCTAAGTCTTAATCTTAATGATCGATGTACATTGTCACATGCTTCCGGGCATAGACGACGGCAGTAAGGACGTCGCTATGTCATTAGAGATGATATCCCGTTCCGTAGAACAGGGTGTAGAGGGAATCATCTTCACACCGCACTTTTACGCGGATACGAACTCCCCGGAGACATTCTTAAGGAAGCGTGACAAGGCCTTACATGAGCTCGAGGATAATCTCGGAAGTCTTCCCAAAGTCCCTGTATATACGACGGGCGCTGAAGTGCATTACTTCAGAGGAATGAGCAGGTCAAAGGACATTGAGAGGCTTTGCATCGGAAAGAGCGATTATATGCTCATCGAGATGCCTTTCAGGAACTGGCAGCCGAACATGATCGATGAGATCGAGGAGATCTCACTTGTTTTGGGCCTTCGCGTTATAATTGCCCACATCGAAAGATATTTCGACCAGGATAAGAAGCTTGTAAACCGCCTTCTTGAGAACCCGAACCTGCTGATACAGTGCAATGCGGAGTTTTTTATCGAGAAATCGACATATTCAAAGGCTATAAGGTTGCTTAAGACGCGAAGGATCGATCTTTTGGGAACTGACAGCCACAATCTCACTTCCAGAAGACCGAATATGGCTGAAGCAATTGAGTTAATACAGAAAAAGGATAAGAAGGATGCCTTAGGTCACATCATCCGCGCCGGACGAAGGATCTTCGATGCAGCCTTATAAGAAAGGGAAGAGCAGGGAATGAACAAGAAAGTCATATACGGAATAATGAGTGCCGTTATGTTCATCTCGGGTGGCATCCTCATGTTCTATTTCTTCTGGGCTAACGGCTATTTTGCTCCCCCGAAGACATCTCCTACGACATCTTATTCGGAATTCACTTATCCTTCGCTGCCTTCGGTTATTGAGGTCTCAACAAAACAGACTGTAGATCCTAACGATAACAGCAATAAGTCAGGTGACCAGTATCAATATGTCAGTCCCGTTGATTTTGATGAGCTCAAGGCTGCTAATTCAGATATCGTAGGCTGGTTATACATGACAACACCTTATATCAGCCAGCCGGTATTAAGAAGCGGAAGTGATGACACCTACTATCTGTCACACGGAGCAAACGGCGAGTATGACCGCAACGGCTCGCTCTTCATGGAAGGTCATTATAATTCAGCAGATTTCTCTGATCCTTGTACCATCATTTACGGACACAGAATGAGCGACGGCGCGATGTTTGGAAACCTGCAGGCTTCATTCGACGGCGTTGACATAGTGAATAATGCTCAATATGTTGTAATCTATTTGCCAAATGAGACCAAAATTTATCACATAATTGCAACAGTACCGTACGAAATAAAGCATATTTTGTATTATAATGATCTGAGTAATGAATCTGTGTATAACAAGTTCATTGACAAGATTTATGCCACTACCGGCAGTGAGGTTCAGCTCGTCACAGATGACAAGCCTCAGTACGGGGATAAGTTATTGATCCTGTCAACTTGTCTCAGGACAGATCGAACCAGAAGATTTTTGGTTATAGCCAAAGAAGTAACTTAAAATCTTGCCGAATAATCAAGAATTATTTAGCAACTATTGACTAAATAATAAAATGTGTTATAGTCAAGTATTATTGAGTTAAAAATTTGAGGAGGATTTTTGCCAATGAACATGAAGAAGATTTTAGCAATGCCTATTTTGTGCGTTGTTGTTGCTATGTTAGGTGTTGCAGTTATGGCTGCCAGCCCTTCAAGGACATTTAAGGTAACTCTTGATTATGGAACTTACGAAAGTAAAGAACAATATTTCCATGGTGATCCGATTACTTCTACTTCTTTTAAGGTATCGGATATTCCGGGTATTGATGCTGAATTAGCTGCAAAGGATAAGGATCTTAAGGCTAGTGCGTTCTCTTATCTTGTAGGTTATGATGTTGAGCCTAACGCAGGTTATGGAGCTACTGAGGGTCCTTACAGAGTTTACATTACTGCTGATATCGGTGCTAATGATTATGCTGTTATAGTTCACCTTGATGATAACGGTGATCTCGATAAGTACGAGATCGTTAAGGGTGCTGCTTCTGAAATTTATATCGGCGGCATCAATTCATTCTCACCTTTCCTCGTATTCAAGGCTACTGTAAAGGCTTCTGCTCAGACAGGTGAGTATGCTGCTCCTTACATCATCATGATTTCTGTAGCTCTCGTTTCTTGCGGCGCTATCTTCGCAATCCGCGCTAAGAAGGCTACAAAATAATCAGACTAAATAGTTGATTACTAATACGGCGGCTTCTTTTGAAGTCGCCGTTCTTTTATGTATAATATCTCCATGGCTAAAAAGATTAAAAAAGAAACTCTATTACAGATCGGCGGTCTTATCCTTTGCATCGGTGCATTTGCCGGCGCTGTACTTGCGGTCACCAAGATGATCAGCAAGCCCAAGATCGATGAATCTGACATCTCAACTTATACCGGTCCTACGAGACAGGCTTCAAATTATCTTTATAATGGTAAGAATTACCAGATGAAGCAGGATATGGAAGTCATCGTTATCATGGGCATAGATGACCGTGATAATATCGGTGATTCTAATTCTTATATCAATAATTCCCAGGCTGATGTGCTCTATGTCTTTGCGATTGACCACGCAAACAAGACCTTTCAGGCCATCCAGCTAAACCGCGAAACTGTCACAGGTGTTCAGACTTATTCTGCTGACGGCACGAAAGGAAATATTGTTAATACCCAGATCTGTTTAGCTCACGGTTACGGTAAGACTGAAGCTGGCCGCTGCCTTAACACTGTTGAAGCTATTTCAGCTTTGCTTTTTGATATCCCTGTTGATCACTATATTTCTCTGGATATGGACGCTATTTCCATACTAAACGAGCAGGTGGGAGGCGTTACGGTAACTGTCCCCGGCGGGCTTGAGTCTGCTGACCCGGCTTTTGTTGAAGGTGCGACTGTTACCTTGCATGATGATCAGGCTGAGCTTTTTGTCAGATCACGCATGAGCCTTGAGAATGATACCAATGAATTCCGTATGCAGCGGCAGCAGATCTTCCTGAATGCATGGAAAGACCAGGTCAATGCTAAGATGGAGAGCGATTCGAGCTTCGCACTTGATATGGTATTTGCTTTATCTGATTATATGACGAGCGATATGAGCGCAAGTCAGCTATCTGACTTTGCCAATATGCTAAGTGATTATCAGGATCTCGGCACTTTGAAGACTGTCGGCGAGACATTTGAGGCTGACGAGAACAGGGCGTTCAGAGAATATTATGTAGACAGTGCAGATCTTGAGGCGAAGGTAATCGAGATGTTTTACGATGAAGCGGTGGATTAAACACCGCTTCTTCTTTTTTCAATGCCTTGAAAACCGCTAAAATGCTTCATCTCTGCAAAAAAACTTGCGATTTTTGTCATCATTCGTGCAGTTTTAACAATAAGATGTGACAAAACATATAAAGTGTCTCAAATTTATTAATTCTTTAGCAATAATAATGATTTTTGTATATAATTAATAGGTTTAGCTTTTTTAGGGAGTCTGTGTACAGATTGATCGTCGCCTTTGCGCGCGTCAGGAAAATGCAGACGATATAAGACAAACGCGAAGTTAAAATGCTTCGTGTGCGGCAGCAAACACATTTTGAGAAAATATCGATTTTTGAGTTACAAACAGGGCAGACAGGAGCTTATGGATAAGATTAAACGGTTTCTTAAGTACGATGCGTTCATAATGTTACTTGATATCATTGCCGTTAATGCTGCGTACTTTTTGTCGTTGGTATTGAGATTTACGATTGCCAACAGACTGGATCCTCAGATTGAGAATTATATCTATACTGTTATTCACTTTGCACCGATATATACGGTTATCTGTATTGTCATATTCTTCCTTTTTAAGCTTTATGGCGGAATGTGGAGATATGCGGGAATCGGTGATGTTAACAGGATCTTCTTTGCTAACTTAATAACTACGGTAGTACACATATCGGCAACGGTTCTCTTCTATGAGAGAATGCCTATCTCGTACTATGTTATGGGCGCATTTGCCCAGATGTTCCTTGTGGCGTTTATCAGGTTTGCTTACAGGTTTGCGGTTCTTGAGAAACGTACGATCGGTAAGGCGAAGGCCAATAATGCATTGGTAGTCGGTACTAAAGAGAGCGGCTCGCAGATGATCAAGCTCCTTACTATTGGAGTAGAGTACAGACCTGTAGCGGTTTTGGACTGCAAGGATAAGAACTCAGGCATGATGATGGACGGTATTCCTGTTTATAACAAGGAAGATCTGGAATTCGTTGTAAGGAAGCATCAGATCAAAGCTATTTTCATTGCTGATGCAGGCATTGACAGCAGCCTCAGAGATTATCTTTTTGACTTCTGCAAGTATAAGCAACTGGAGTGCAAGGATTATACATCGTTTCTTACATATAAGGGATATGAAGATTCATTGGCAGACGTTATATCTGCTGCTCCGGGAGCTCAAACTGCTGACGGTAAGAAGGTAATCCCTTTCTCACCTCCGGATATCAGCGAAGCAGAGATCAAGGAAGTCATAGAGACATTAAGAAGCGGATGGATCACGACAGGTCCTAGAGTTAAGCTCCTTGAGAGAAGGCTGGCTGCGTATATCAAGACTGGCAATACCGATGTCGATACCGAAAGAAATCCTGCAAAATACAGCAACAAATTAGTTTGTTTAAGTTCTGCTACAGCTGCTGAAGAACTCAACCTCAGAGTCTTGGGCATTGGTCCGGGTGATGAGGTAATAATCCCTGCATACACTTATACTGCTTCAGCATCAGCAGTTATCCACTGCGGAGCCACAGTTAAGTTCGTAGATATCCAGAAGGACGGAGATAAGTTTACTCATGCTCCTGAGATGGATTATGAGGCTCTTGAGAATGCTATAACAAGCAAGACTAAAGCAATACTTGTCGTAGACCTTGCAGGCATCGTCTGTGACTTCGAGAAAGTATTTGCTATAGCAGAAAAGAAGAAGGCCATCTTTACACCTAAAGATAGCGATGGCTCTATGCTTGGTGATCTCTCTTCAAGAATACAAAAGTCGATTGGCAGAGTAGCAGTGCTTGCTGATGACGCACATTCATTAGGCGCGAGCAGAAAGATTAATGGACAGAAGAAGTACTGCGGAGCTATCGCAGACTTTACGTCATTCTCATTCCATGCCGTTAAGAACTTCACTACCGCTGAAGGCGGCGCATCCACATGGACAGACAAAGAAGGCATCGACAACGCTGAGATCTATAAGATGTATCAGCTCTTATCGCTCCACGGCCAGAGCAAAGATGCTCTTGCCAAGACTAAAGTCGGAGCATGGGAATACGATATCGTCGGCCCTTGGTATAAGGCAAACATGACCGACATTACTGCTGCAATCGGCTTAAGACAGCTCGACCGTTATAAGAGGCTTCTTGACAGAAGAGTAGAGATGATCGCCAGATACGATGAAGTGTGCGACAGATTGGGAATAAAGCATCTTGTTCATCACACTGATACTGTAGACAGCGCCAATCATCTGTACCTTATCAGAATACCTGATATCACGGAAGAGAAGCGCAACGAATTAATCACGAAGTTAGCTGAACGCGGAGTATCTTCCAATGTTCACTTTAAGCCTCTCCCGTTAATGACCGCTTATAAACAGCTTGGCTGGGATATAAAGGATTTTCCTAACACATACGATTACTATCACAACCTTATTACTCTTCCTCTTCATACTAGACTTACTGATGAGGATGTTGATTATATACTCGAGAATCTTGAGACAGTAATAACAGAAAGTAAGTGAGAAGTTTTATGAGTACGAACACTGAGAACAACACGAAGAAAACACCGGCAAAGCACGAGACAATGGGTAGGGGCTGGGCCCGTAGGGCAGTCGTAGTATTGGTTGCCGATATCCTGGTGACATTCGGTTCATTCTTCGCAGCATTGTTATTCAGATTTGACCTTCAATACTCAGCAATTCCTTCCGAATTCCTTGAATACTTCTTATACCTTGTACCTCTCTGGTGCTTATTCACCGTCGTAGTCTTCTACGGATTCAGGCTCTATCACAGCGTTTGGTCTTTTGTATCGATCGAAGAGGCACTTTCCGTAATTAAGTCTTATCTGATACTAATCCCAAGCTTTATCATCTCATCAATGATCCTTAAGATGAGAATGCCAATCTCTTTCTATGCTATCGGCATTGCATGTGCCATGGTTTTTCATATCGGCATCAGATTCTCTTACAGAATATTAAGACGTTATACACATAAGGTTTCTACGCTTATTCACAGCGCCGGAGATGCGCATATTCAGAGAGTTATGATTATCGGCGGTGGCAACACGGGAAGCATCCTGATTAAGGAACTTCAGAACAGCCCGAGCTCTAATCAGATTCCTATCTGCATTATTGACGATAACCCTTCAAAACTTGGCAGATCACTCTTCGGTGTTCCGATAGTAGGCGGTAAGGATGATCTTATCGCAATGGCAGCAGAGTATGATATCGATACCATTATTTATGCAGTGCCTTCTGCTTCCGGAATAGTTAAAAAGGAATACTTAGATCTAGCAAAGGAAACAGGTTGTAAACTTAGGACTGTACCCGGTATCAGCCAGCTTGCTAATGGTGAAGTAAGTATCTCTCAGGTCAAAGAAGTAGAGCTTGTTGACCTTTTGGGAAGAGAGCCTATCGAAGTAGATAATGAAGCTGTATTTAGCATGATCGCAGGCAAGACGATCCTTGTAACTGGCGGCGGCGGCTCCATCGGATCAGAGCTTTGCCGTCAGATCGCTAAGCACAACCCTAAGCAGCTTATTATTTTTGATATCTATGAGAATAATGCATACGAGATCCAGCAGGAGCTTTTACGCAAATATAAGCACAGTGAACTTGATCTGGTTACACTTATCGGTTCTGTAAGAAACTCACACAGGATCGAGACTGTAATGCAGCAATATAAGCCTGATATCGTATTCCATGCGGCTGCACATAAACATGTTCCTCTTATGGAAGACAGCCCTAACGAAGCTGTAAAGAATAATGTAATGGGAACATATAAGACTGCCAAAGCAGCTGCAGAAGCAGGCGTAGGGAAGTTTGTACTTATCTCCACAGATAAAGCAGTTAACCCGACTAATATAATGGGTGCTACAAAGCGTATCTGTGAAATGATAATCCAGATGATGGAAAGGCAGTATCCTGACACTACGTTCGTAGCTGTCAGATTTGGAAATGTATTAGGATCTAACGGCTCTGTAATCCCGCTGTTCAAAAAGCAGATTGCTGAAGGCGGACCGGTAACAGTAACTCACAAAGATATTACACGTTTCTTTATGACGATACCTGAAGCAGTATCTCTTGTCCTTCAGGCATCATACTATGCCTGGGGCGGAGAGATCTTCGTCCTTGATATGGGCGAGCCCGTAAAGATCGATGACATGGCAAGAAACCTCATTAAGCTTTCCGGCTTAAGACCTGATGTCGATATAAAGATCGAATATACCGGCTTAAGACCCGGAGAGAAGCTGTACGAAGAAAAACTTATGGCTGAAGAAGGCATGAAGACAACTAAGAATAAGTTGATCTTCATAGGTAAGCCTATTGAAATGGATGATGAATGTTTTAAGAAGAAACTAACCAAGCTTGACGATGACAGTCAGGAAGATGATGAGAATATCAGGGAATATGTAATGGATATTGTTCCGACGTATCATCCTAATAACTATTGATATTTGTTTTGATGTATTAAATTGAGGGGGCTATTCAATGATACACATTTCAAAGGATTTAAGATTTAAGGGGATTGAGCCTTTTACTGAGAAGGTTTGGCTTTCATCTCCGACGGTTCATGGTGATGAACAGCATTGGGTAGATGAAGCAATTAAGACAAATTGGGTCTCTACAGTAGGAGCAAACATTGATGAGATTGAACGTATTGCTGCAGAAAAGATTGGTCGTAAATATTCTGTTGCCCTCTCTTCAGGTACTGCTGCTATCCACTTGGCTGTAAAGCTTGCAGGCGAGAGGCTTTATGGTCAACCCAGGATTGGTCACGGAACATTAGAAGGTCATAAAGTGTTTTGTTCTGATATGACATTTGATGCGACTGTAAATCCTGTTGCATATGAAGGTGGCGAAGCTGTTTTCATTGATACTGAATATGATACTTGGAATATGGATCCCCAAGCTCTTGAGAAGGCCTTTGAGCTTTATCCCGAAGTAAGATTGGTTGTTCTTGTTAATCTTTATGGTACTCCGGGTAAGCTTGATGAGATAAGAGAGATTTGCAAAAAACATGACGCTTTAATAGTAGAAGATGCCGCAGAATCTTTGGGTGCTTCATATAAGGGTAAGCAAACAGGCAGCTTTGGCGATATAAGCATTATTTCCTTTAATGGCAATAAGATTATTACGGGTTCTTCCGGTGGTATGTTGCTAACAGATGTAGAGGAAGAAGCTGTTAAAGTTCGTAAGTGGTCTACTCAGTCGAGAGATAATGCATCATGGTATCAGCATACAGAACTTGGATATAATTACCGTATAAGCAATATTGTTGCCGGTGTTGTTAGAGGTCAATTGCCTTTTCTTGATGAGCATATAGCTCAGAAAAAAGCTATATACGAAAGATATAAAGAAGGTCTTAAGGATCTCCCTGTAAAGATGAATCCTATTGAAAAGAATAGTGATCCCAATTATTGGTTATCCTGCATTATTGTTGACAATGAAGCAATGAGCCGGCAGGTAAGAGGTGATTGTGAAGCTCATTACACATCTGAATCCGGCAAGAGTTGTCCTACTGAAATTCTTGAAGCTATAGCTGCTATCAATGCGGAAGGAAGACCTATTTGGAAACCCATGCATATGCAGCCGATCTATCGTAATCACACGTTCGTCTCTATTGATGGCAATGATGTTGGAGCTGATATTTTTAATAGAGGACTGTGCTTACCGAGTGATAATAAGATGACTGCTGAACAGCAAAATGCAATTATTGAAACTATTCACAGGTGTTTTCAGTAATCATGCAGATATTTTTCAGCCTGTTTGAGATGTAGTGAAGAATACTAATATGCGGAGGAAAGACCTATAGATTATGTATTTGGCTTATTGGATATTCCTTGGTGGTATTTCCTGATCTCAATCCTTATTGCTCTGGTTATATGGTGCGTTTGGAAAAAACCTTATCTCGGTATACTAATTGGATATTCGTTTCTGATTATTACTGAAACAATCCTGATAAGAACGCCTTTTGACGGAGAACACTTACAGCTCGAATTATTTTGGTCGTGGAAAGCATGGGAAACGCAAAGAAACCAGGTAATAGCAAATGTGATTATGTTTATACCTGTAGGTGTTTTTGTTGGTTGTCTGTGGAAATGGCGTGGAGTGATCTTTGCGGTTGTGCTGAGTGTAGCAATTGAGTTGCTCCAGTTAGTAAGTTGTAGGGGTCTATGTGAGCTTGATGATGTGTTGCATAACAGCTTTGGAGCTGTTATTGGTCTTTGTATAACGATACTAATTAAAAAATTACTTATAAAAGAGAAATTTGAATGATTATACTGATAGTTATTCTTGTGATTATAGCTATAGCTGCTCTTATTGGAATAATTGCTGTTGTAGCAGATATAGCAAGGCATAGAAACATTCCTGGTTTTTATGGAAGCATTTTGAAACGTTTTTTAGGTGCTTTTCTTTCTTCAGGTGCTCTAATTATCTTCAGTCCCATATTGATAATACTTACATTTATTGGCGCTATTATGATGAAGGGTAATCCCTTTTATACTCAGGAACGCCCTGGTTTTCATGAAAAGATATTCAAGCTTATAAAGTTTAGGACGATGAGTAATGAAAAAGACAAAGAGGGTAACTTGCTTTCAGATGAATTACGACTTAATTCTTACGGAAAGTTCTTGAGACGTACATCTCTTGATGAGTTACCGGAGCTGTTCAATATTTGCAAAGGTGATATGAGCATAATTGGTCCTAGGCCTTTGTTGGTGGAATACCTTCCTTGGTATACAGAAAAAGAACATAGGCGTCACGATGTTAAGCCTGGACTCACTGGCTGGGCACAGGTCAATGGAAGAAATAATCTTGACTGGGATCATAGATTTGAAACTGATGTGTTTTATGTGGATAACTTATCTTTTAAGTTTGACTTAAAAATCTTTTTCTTGACCATAAAAAAAGTCTTCGTTAGTGAAGATGTTTCTGAAAATTCGAGAGCTGTTGAGCCAAATTTTGCTGCTCAAAGACGTGAACAAGCCAAAAATCTTGGAGAGGTAAAAGAATGAATTTCCTTATACTTGCTGCTGGAACCCGTAATAAAATCGTCCAGTATTTTAAAAGGACCTTTGACGGCATTGGTAATATTGTTGCTACTGATGCCAGTTTGTTGGGTCCTGCAATATATGATGCAGATAAGTATTATATCGTTCCTCCAATAACTGAAGAAGGATACATTGATAGGATCTTAGATATCTGTAAGAAAGAACATATCAATGGTGTTTTGAGTCTTATCGATCCAGAGCTTTCTCTTCTTGCAGCAAATGAGAAGATGTTTAAAGATATTGGCGTAACAATTATTGGAAGCTCTTATGAACTTTGCGAAATGTCTCTCGACAAGATGCAGATGTATGAGTGGCTTAAAACGCACGGCTATAATTGTGCTCGTTCATGGATGAATAAAGATGATTTTTACAAGGCTGAAGAATCTGGCGATGTTTCATATCCCGTATTCGTCAAGCCATATAGAGGTTCAGCAAGCATCAGCATTTCCAAAGCAGAGGATAAGGAGACAGTTGATCTACTTTTTGCACATGAAGATAATTTGATGATTCAGGAGTTTCTCGATGGTCAGGAAATTGGTGCAGATGTGTATATTGATTTAATTTCCGGAGAGGTTGTTTCGATATTTACAAAGAAGAAAATCAAAATGCGTGCTGGTGAAACTGACAAAGCTGTTAGTTTCAAAGATGAGAGATTATATGAGTTGATAGAAAGATTTGTTATTGAAGCTGGATTCAAAGGTCAGATTGATATTGATATCTTCGAAATCGGCGGAAAGTACTATATAAGCGAGGTTAATCCGCGTTTCGGTGGAGGTTATCCTCATGCTTACGAGTCAGGATGCGACCACATGAAATTGATATTGAACAATTTGAATGGTTTAGCAAACGAAAAACGAATAGGTGCTTATGAAGAAGGCATCTGCATGATGAAATATAATGAAGTAAAGATAAGGTCTATAAATGTTTGAAAAAATGCGAAAAGAGTGTTTTTGGTTCACTGACAGATTGTTTAATAAGAATGTCAGAAGACATTATCTAGATATTAAAAGTATTCAAGATAATATTGAATATGACCAGAATGCTCGTCTTAAAGAGATTTTAGAATACGCTATCAAATATGTTCCCTATTACAAGGACATTAGTTCTCCTGAGCTTTCTTGTTTTCCTGTTATGTCAAAGGCTGATTATAAGCGACTTGGTAATGATTGTCGTTCAATTGAGTTTCTTGATGATAGTAAGTTAACTATTGCTTCCACGAGTGGTTCAACTGGAACTCCATTAGTCGTTTATCAAAACAATGAAAAAAAAGCTAGAATGCGTGCTGATTTGATCGCTGCTCATGAAAACGTTGGATGGAATCTTGGTGATCATTACATATTTATACGTAATTGGGTAAGTAATTACAAACAATCAACGATAAAGAATTTAGCTCAGAATGTTGAGAATATAAGTGTTACAGAATTCAATGATAGTAAAAAAGCCGTTTTATGTGATCATTTATTGAAACATCCCAATAGCGTTCTTTTTGGTTATGCATCTTCTGTTTGTGATTTCATGAACTATCTCATTAGTATTGATTATGATGCAACTAAGTTAAAAGTGAAGCTGGTAGTCTGTGATTCTGATGAATTGAGTTCTAAGAATCGACAAGCGCTTGAAAGCGCTTTTGGTTGTGATGTAATTAATCGTTATGATAACGAGGAAAATGGTCTGCTTGGTATTTCTACGCCAGAAAACGATATATTATACGTAAACTATCCAAGTATATATTTCGAATTGTTAAAAATAGATTCAGATTTACCTGCTCAGCCCGGTGAAAGTGGTAGAGTTGTTGTTACTGATTTATATAATCGAGCAATGCCTCTTATTAGATATGATATTGGTGATCTAGCTGTATCTCCTGATGAAGAAGGAAAGATTCGAAAACTAACTAGCATTGTTGGTAGAAAAGCAGACTGTTTATACTCAACTGATGGCAAAATTATAAGTGCTGTAGCAATCAGTGGATTAACTGAGATTTTTACTTCAATAGTTAAATATCAGCTTGTGCAAATAACTAAATCTGCTTTTGAGTTTCATTATATCGGAGATATTTCTGATCATGATTCGAATGAATTGTTAAAACGCTTGGAGACAGCTTTAGGTTCTGATGCTGCGATTCAATTTATTAAAGAAAATCAAATATCTGTTGAGAAAAACGGCAAATATAAGACAACCGTTTATGCTGTAAAAGACTGAGGTTTAGCAATTATATGATTATGAAGCTTCGGATTGCAATTAAATTAATTGTATATAAACTTTTTAGTAAGAATACTAGAATAAGTGATGAGACTTATAACAAGATTCTCTTTTTTGTAATGTTTGGTAGAATACCCGATTTTGATAATCCACGAACATTTAATGAATATATCTGTGCAAGAAAAGTTCGGTTGGATGAGTTTGGGCTCAGTAAGTATACAGACAAATTTGAAGTTAGAGACTATATAGCTAAATGTATAGGTGAACAATATTTAAATGAGACCTATGGGGTGTTTAATAGTTTTGATGATATTCCATTTGAGGAGTTGCCAGAGCAATTTGTTATACGCGGAACCCACGGTTCTGGCTATAATATTATTATTAAGAACAAAAATGAATTTGATAAAAAGAAAGCAAAAAAGAATGTTGATCATTTTTTGAAACAAAATTACTATTACTTCGGAAGAGAGAAGAATTATTTCAATATTAAGCCAAGGGTTTTATGTGACAAATATATTGAAGGCGTTGCTGATGGGACAGTTCCTGAGGCTAAGGTGTTTTGTTTCAAGGGGAAAGCAAAATTCATTTCGTACAATATTGTAATTGATGGTCAAACATATACGAATCACTATGATTCTACTTGGAATAAATTGAACTATCGACAGGGTTATCCTGAATATTACAAAGAAATAGTTATTCCAAATCAGAAAGAAATAATTGAAATTGCAGAAAAACTTGCACTTTTGTTTGAATTTGTGCGAGTTGATTTGTATAACCTTTCTAACAAGATATTATTTAGTGAACTTACATTCCATTCTGGAGGTGGATTAGTTCCGTTCGAACCAGAGAAATATGATTATCAATTTGGAGAATATTTCAAGGAAGTAAGTTTGTCGAGATGAAGCGTATATATATTGTTGCACACTTTTGCAGTGACTTTACTAGCAAAGGAAATAATCGATTTAACTATCTTGCTTCTAAACTATCTGAAAGTGGATATGAAGTGCATTTTTTTACCACTGATTTTTCACATGTGAAAAAGCAAAAGCGCATACTTTCTGGTTTTGATTTACCGTACAAAGTGCATTTCCTTCATGAAATGGGGTACCGGAAAAATGTTTCAATTCAAAGAATATTGAGCCATAAAGAGTTTGCTGCAAATTTAGAGAAGGCTCTATCTTCGTTGGAACCACCTGATGCAGTATATCTTGCTGTGCCCAGTGTAGATGCAGCTTTTAAGACTGCGAAATATTGTGTAAAAAACAATATTCCATATATTGTTGATATTCAAGATTTGTGGCCTGAAGCATTTCAGCTTGTTCTGAAACATATGAATTTCCTTTTTATGGGAATGAAAAAAAAGATTGATTACGTGTATAAAAACGCTAGAAATGTAATAGCTGTTTCAAAGACATATGCTGATAGAGCAAACATTGTTAGGACTGATTCATATAAATCTATTTGTGTTTATATTGGTACCGATCTAAAAACATTTGATGAATATCCAATTCATTCTGTAGAAAAAGATGATAATGAACTTTGGATAATCTATATTGGGACATTAGGTTCAAGTTACAATATTGATATTGTTATTGATGCTGTTAGATTATTGCACGAAAGCGGCATTAACGGATTCTCGTTTCAGGTGTTTGGAGATGGACCGAAAATGCAAGAGTATCAGGAACATGCTGTTGGTCTTCCGATTCGTTTTTGGGGGCGACTATTGTATTCGGATTTGATTGGATATACCAAAAATGCTGATATCGCAGTAAATCCAATAGTAAAGGGTGCCGCGCAGAGTATTATCAATAAACACGCTGACTATGCAGCAGCAGGCTTACCTGTTGTTAATACGCAGGAATGTAAAGAGTATCGTGATTTGTTGGACCAGTATGAGTGTGGAATAAACTGTGATGTTGATTCTGTGGAACAGGTTGCTAGTGCTTTACGAGAGCTGATTAAAGACTCAGATATGAGAAAAAGGATGGGTAAGAATTCTCGACGAATGGCTGAGGAAAAGTTCGATAGAAGTAACACCTACATGCAAATTGTAAAATTAGTCGAAGATATAATTTGTAGATGAAAATATAAACATGATTAGTATAACAAGTATTTGTCGATAGATATTAGTGATTAATTATTCGCATAATCTTAAATGGAGGATTAGAAATGTCACTGTGTGAAAAAATAGTCAATCAAAAAGAAAAGATAGCAATTGTTGGTCTGGGTTATGTAGGAATGCCAATTGCTGTAGCATTTGCAAAAAAAGTTCAAGTAATCGGATATGACTTGAATTCAGCAAAAATTGAGCTTTATAAGCAGGGGATTGATCCAACTAATGAGGTAGGTAATGAAGGAGTAAAAAATAGTACTGTTGACTTTACTTCTGATGAGAAAAGACTTAAAGAAGCAAAGTTTATTATTGTTGCTGTACCAACTCCTGTAAACTCAGATCATACTCCGGATCTGTCTCCAGTTGTCGGCGCATCAGAAATAGTTGGGAGAAATCTTACAAAGGGCGCAATCGTTGTATATGAATCAACTGTTTATCCGGGTTGTACTGAGGATGTGTGTATTCCAATTTTGGAAAAAGAATCAGGATTGAAATGTGGTATCGATTTTAAAGTAGGTTATTCGCCGGAACGAATTAACCCTGGGGATAAAGTGCATCGCTTGGAGAATATACATAAAATAGTATCGGGCATGGATAACGAATCTCTCGAAGAGATTAAGAATATATATGATCTTGTTATTGAGGTCGGTACTTATCCGGTTTCCAGCATTAAGACAGCAGAAGCAGTAAAAGTTGTTGAGAATAGCCAGCGAGACATCAACATTGCTTTTATGAATGAACTTGCAATGGTTTTTGATAGAATGGGCATTGACACTAATGAAGTTGTTGATGGTATGAATACTAAGTGGAATGCTCTCGGATTCCGTCCGGGCCTTGTAGGTGGACACTGCATAGGTGTTGATCCTTATTATTTTACATATGAAGCAGAAAAACTTGGATATCATAGTCAGATTATCCTTAATGGCCGTATTGTTAATGACAACATGGGAGCTTACATTGCGGATGCAGCGATTAAACAGCTAATTGTTGCGGGGCATGCACCGAAGAAATCCAAGGTAGTAATTCTAGGTTTGACGTTTAAGGAGAATTGTCCGGACACAAGAAATAGCAAAGTTGACGATATTATTAAGCGACTTGGAAACTATGGTATTAATCCAGTTGTAATAGATCCATGGGCAAGCAAACAGGATGCAATAAACGAGTATGGTGTAGAACTTAAATCGATGGAAGAAGCGAAGGATGCTGACTGCGTGATAGTTGCAGTTGCCCATAATGAATTTAAGGCAATGAGTTTGGAAGAGATTAAGAAACTATATAAAAATGTTCCTGACGAAGAAAAAGTTTTGCTGGATGTTAAAGGAATATATAAAGTATCTGAATTAAAAGCATCCGGAATGAGATATTGGCGACTCTAAAAAATAAAAGCGATTATAGAAGAAAACATGAAAAAGTTATTGATTATGGCCTCCTTGTTTTGGCCTCAAAAGAACAGTGGTGGACCGCCTGTTAGTATAATGAATCTAGTGAAATCAATATGCAAAAAGTATGAATTGTATATTATTTCAAATAATCACGAGCTTAATGATGATAAAGCTCTTGTTGGAGTATCTGAGGGTAAGAATAGTTTTGAATTTGGCACAGTATATTATCTTTCTAGAGATAGACACTCTATAAAAGGTGTTCAGGAGATTATCAAACAGATAAAGCCAGATATTATCTATCAAAACAGTTTTTTTAGTTATAATGATTTGATTCCTGTTTTGTTGTATAAGAAGTCACACAAAAATGTAAAAGTCATAATAACTCCAAGAGGAGAGTTTCAGGAGAATGCTTTAAAAAGTGGCTTTCAAAAGAAAATGGCGTATTTAAGATTGCTGAAATTCAGCGGTCTGTTGAAGAATACTGTATGGCAATTCGCTGCAGAAAGCGAATGCGAGAATTGGAAACGAGTTAGTAAATTAAGTGGGAATTCTGTTTATATCATTCCTAATCTTACTTATGGTGGAATCGTTGATATAAATAGAAATAAGCTATCTGGCATTGCTAATTTTTGTTTTGTAGGACGCATTCATCCCCATAAAAATCTTCTCTTCGCTTTAGAAGTTCTCTCGAAAATAAAGGGACAAGTGAGTTTTGATATTTATGGTTCTTGTGAAGATGATACATATTATAAAGAATGCGTTGATTTTTGTTCTACATTACCTTCGAATGTTGATTGCTCATTTAAAGGTAGTGTTGATAATGAATATATTCATAATGTAATTGGATCTTATCATGCACTATTTCTGCCTACTAAGAGTGAAGCTTATGGGCAATCGCTTGTGGAAGCAATGCTTACTGCGGTGCCGGTTATTACCAGCAATAACACCCCATGGAACGATTTGAATGATTATATGGCAGGGTATGCACTTGATTTAAACGAAAAAGATGCATTCGTTCAAGCTTTGCAAAGTATTGTAGATATGGAATTTGAGAAATATGATGCTTTGACAAATAGAGTAGTTCAGTATATCAGTAATAAGTTACATACTGAGAAATCTATACGTGAATATGAAAAGATGTTTGACTTATAGAATTACAATTGGCAAAGTTTTAACATAGACATTTTTTTGATCGAATATTTATATGCAAAATAAGAATGTTAGAGTTTTTTTCAATTACGTTGGAAAATACTGATGAAGGAAATGATTAATTAACATGAAAATACTTTTACTAGGTTCTCTTATATCAGCAGAACAAATGGAAATAGTAAATTGTAATAGTAAAGAAAAAGCCTCGATTGCACCAAACAATTATGAAACAATGTTAGCAAAGGGGTTGGTTGAAAATGACGCAACACTTGATGCTTTGAGTGTTCCTGCAGTTGCTGCGTTTCCACGCAGCATTTACATTCATATTATGAAAAAAAAGGAAAAAAATGAGAACAATATTTTGATTCAATGGGTTCCGTTTGTAAACGTTCAGGGCATAAAACAGATTTCCATTAAAAACAATGTAAAAAAACTTCTTGAACATTGGCTAAAAGAAAACAGTAATGTAAAAGAGAAAGTTGTTTTGATGTATTCCATTTATCCGCCTTATACGGAACCTGCAATTGAGTTATGTCAGAAATATGGCTGTCATTTAAGTGCTGTGATTGCAGATTTACCTGAATATATGTATTCATGGAAAAACATGAAGGGCATACGTGGATGGTACTCAAACAGGTTGTCGGAAAAGATGATAGAACTTCAAGGAAAATGCGATAGTTATATTCTTTTCACAAAACCAATGGCAACAAAAATGGGTATAGAGGATAAGCCCTTTGTTGTTTCTGAAGGATTATGTGATATTAGTATTTTTGACGATATTCCTAATCAGGAGAAATATCAAAGAAAAACAATTGTGTATGGCGGAAACCTTAGTAGGCTTTATGGTATTCAGAATCTAGTCAAAGGTTTTATGCAAACAGATTTAGATGCGGAATTGCATCTATATGGTGCTGGTGAAGACGCTATGTTTATAGAAGAGTGTGCGAATAAGGATTTACGCGTTAAGTACTTTGGCAGCGTTGATCGCAGATCTTTGCTTGTAGCACTAAAGAAAGCACATCTGTTAGTTGTAAATAAACCTTCAGCTGATGATTATAGTAACTATTCATTCTCGTCTAAGATTTTAGAATATATGGCTTCTGGAACTCCTGTGCTTACAACTAAGGTGGGAGGAATGTTGCAAGAATATTTCAATCATGTTTATTTATTTGACGATGAAAGCCCTGCTGGTATAAAAGATTCTCTAGAAAGAATAGTTAGTTTATCTGATGAAACGTTGAAAAATAAGGGCGATTTGGCGAAATCTTTCGTAATGAATAATAAAAACTATAAACGAATGACTAAAATTATTTTTGATTTTCTTCTGGACAATCTAAATGGAGATTAACATGAGAGTGGACAATGATAACATAAGAGTCATTGAAAAAAAGCAAGGCCTTTTATATTACTTGTGTTTTATTTTGATGTCTTATATCACCATTCTGATTTTTTGTCCTTATGTTGGAAGTCATTTTTTAACATTCATACCATTTACATTCCTTTTAGTTTTCTTTGCGATGTGCTCAATTTGTAGAAAAAGAGTTCTGGAATTGAAAAGTTTTATTACGATAGTAATGGTGTTATCTTTCTTAGCATGGTTTTATTTGTGTTTATCAAATAATACACATATGAACAGTTATAAAAGCATGATACTTAGTATTTCGATAACCTTAATTTCAGCTATATTGTATTTTGAAGTATTTGATTGTGACATTATTGGGAAGATTATTGGAGTTTTAGTTGTTTCAGCTATAGTAACAATACTAATTTCTATTCCGTATGTAAATGATAACTATTTAATAGTTCGTTCATTATCAACTGGCGGTACAGAAATTGACAAAACTTTGGGGATCGGCGGTTATGATTTTATTTATAGTCTTTCATTCTTATGCCCGGTTATATTATTAGCAATTAAAGTTACAAAAGGATGGATTAGAACAGGTCTTATTTTTGTTTTGGCTTTGACAATTATATATTCAAGTACATGTGGTCTGACTATAACTATAATAACATCTATATTTGGAATACTATTCTACTGTGTGTTTAGAATTAAAAAAGATAAACTTAGAAAATATACACTTACTATTATTGTATTTCTTGGTGTTTTTTTGCTTTTGTTTGGATCTGGTATTCTTACTTCGTTTTTCTCATGGTTAGCAGAAAATAGTAACCAAACAATTATTAAAGAAAAGTCAAATGATATTGCTTTAGCGCTTTCTGGAGCTAGTGAACAGTATGGAACAATTAGCGGACGATTAATTAGATATAGAATTTCGCTCAATTTGTTTTTCTCTTCTCCTTTATGGGGAGGCTTTCTTTTTGCCGATAGTGCTCAAATTGGAGGGCATTCTACGCTGTTTGATTATTTTGCATTGACCGGAATTATTGGCGCGGGATTGTATTTGGGTACGCTAGTTAGAATCTATATGAGAATTGCTAAACGATTAAGCAACAAATTAACGAAATGTATTCTTTGGGAAGTGTTTTTTATATATCTTATTATTTCTATTATCAAGAATGTAAGCTATGCATCAATAGTTTGGACAGTTTTCTTGTTGGCGCCCAGCATAGTATTATGGGCAGATAGGCGCATTCCTAAGGAGATATAAGCGGTGAAAGTTTTATTTATTAATTGCGTTTATAAGCATGGCAGCACAGGAAGAATTGTAAATCAAATTAGCGATTATTTGACAAAGAATGGTGTTGATAACTATGTTGCCTATGGTATCCCCAAAATTGAAGGTGTTTCGAACGGCTTCTTGATTAATAACAGCATTGACGCGCATATTCATAGTTTTTTATCTCGTAAACTATGTCTTCAGGGACAGTGTTCTACACTTCCAACATTAAGATTGATATCATTCATAAAAAAATATAATCCTGATATTATTCATCTTCACAATCTACACGGACATTATTTGAATTTTAAGCTTTTGTTTAAGTATCTAAGCAAAAGCCATCATAAAGTCGTGTGGACGTTTCATGATTGCTGGCCAATGACAGGAAAATGCGCACACTTTACAGTAGCTAAGTGTGATAAGTGGTCTTCAAAAGAGGGGTGTCACAATTGCATACAATTGAACACCTATCCCGATAGCGAAAAAGATCGAAGTCATAAAAATTTCGAGTTAAAAAAACAACTTTTCACATGTTTGCCCGATCTTCATATTGTTACAGTATCTGAGTGGTTGAAATCAATTTGCAAAAGATCATATTTTAGAGACTTCGACATTAGATGTATTCATAATGGGATAAACACTGGCATTTTTAAACCTAGCAATCAAAATGTTTTCAATGATAACAAATTAGAAAACAAGAAAATAATTCTTTTCGTTTCTAATATTTGGAATGGAGTAAAAGGCGAAGAGATTATTATGAAATTGGATGAGTTTTTACCTGATGATTACTCATTAGTTGTTGTTGGGAAGGGTTCAGAGTCAATAAATAATAATTCTAAGCGTATAATAACTATCTCTCATACAAAAAGCCAACATGAACTAGCGGAGATTTACTCATCTGCTGATGTTTTTGTATGCACTTCTATCGAAGAATCTTGCTCGCTTGTTGTATTGGAAGCACAGGCTTGTGGAACGCCGGCTATAGTTTTTGATTCAACGGGCATTCCCGAGAATGTTAAAGAAAACTGCGGAAAAATAATACCTGTTGGTGAGTTTTCAGATTTGTTGGATGCTATTGTCACGACTTCAAATCATAAAAATCAGTATTCTGAATCATGCATAAAGAATATTAACCGTGAGTATACGATTGAGCATATGTGCGAATCGTATTTTCACTTATATCAAGAAATAATGGAGACAACTAATGAGCATTAAGAGCACAATATATAAACATTTTATACCATTTATTGGATCAGCATTTTGCGCACCTAATACTTTACCGGTTATTTACTATCATGATATCGTAGATGATGGACGAGGATATTCGTTAATGCGTACTGATGTGAACAAATTTCGCGAGCAGATGAAGTTTTTATCCAGAAATGGATATCAGACTTTACTGTTTTCTGAATTGCCTTCAGACATGAAGAAAAAAACAGCTGAGAAAAGAATCCTAATTGCTTTTGATGATGGGTTTGCATCAAATTATTACAAAGCTTTTTCGATAGTTAAAGAGCTTGGCATTAAAATAAACATTTTTCTTACATACAATTATATAAACTGTGAAAACTATCTCAGTTCTGATCAAATACAAGAAATGCTTGAAAGTGGTTTAGTTGAATTTGGATATCACACTAAGACGCATTGCGATTGCAGGTCGATTAATGATGCTGTTTTGTTTGAACAAGAGATATTAGAAGGATTGAAATCTACGGAAAAGATAGTACAGAGAAAAGTAACAGAGTTTTGCTTTCCGTATGGTTATTATAATAAGGAGATTATTAGAAAGATCAGTGAACATAATCTCTTTAGGCATCTATATTTATCTAATTATACAAAACCTCTTCAGGTTGGTGATTGTGTAGTGTGTGGTAGAATCGGCATAGATAATAACTGGGATATGGATACATTTGTGAAAACTATAAAGGGAAAATATAGAATAATGCACTATTATTCAAAAATCCGTGTTGGCATACCGAGAGTTAAGTGAGGTGCATTATGGATAATGAAAAGTATCAGATTAAAGCTATTTTAAGTGATAAAGCTGATGAAAAATTCATTTCTGATTTTTGCTACGCATGTAATACAACATTTGGTGAGGGAGCAATGAGCAGAAGTGTTTTTGATAAAAAATTTATTGATAATATCTATGGCAATTCTATTCTTTGTGTTTGCTATGATCTAGATGGTAATGTTGCCGGAGCTAGAGCGTTCTGGAGAAATGATGTTGAAGGCAAATTAGCTTATCAACCTTGTGATACATGTGTTTTGAAAGAATACAGAAGACAAGGGCTATTTGAAAAAATGACAGATGCAGCAATAAAACTTACAGAAGCAGATTCTGTTGAATATAATTTCCCTAATGATAATTCCAGACATTTATATTTTAAACATGGATGGAGCGTGTATGGTGTGTTTAAACCTAAATTGTTGCTATCTTATAAAGCATATCATTTAGAACATGACGAGATAATGTCTCAAGAATACTTTAATTGGTGGTTGAATAATAGAGGTTTTTCTTGCACAAAATTATATGGACATTATTTTTTAATTAAAAATTACGGCAGATTCTTTCACATTGTCGTAGCCGAGATAACAGCTAAAACTGCATCTTTACTTCCTAAGGCAACACCAAAACTATTGTTGTTTTGGAGTCTTAAGAAGACTTTTTATAATAAGAACAAGGAAACGAAAATAGTAGTTTTTAATAGTAAATATCACATTCATATTCCTCTGTGGAAAATGGATGTTATTTAATTTTATTGAAAAGAGGAAATCATTTTGAGCGATAAAGCACCAGTATTGATACTTTTTTTTACAAGAGAAGAACCTCTCAAAAAAGTGTTTGAATCAGTAAAGAATCATAAACCATCAAAGTTGTATCTTTTCCAAGATGGACCGAGAAAAAACAGACCCGACGATCTTGATAAAATTTTAAGATGTCGGCAAATAGTTTCAAATATCGATTGGGAGTGTGAAGTTCATACTCACTTTTGTGAAGACAATATGGGTTGTGATCCTGCTGAATATGCTGCTGTCAAATGGGCTTTGGAAACAGAAAAATATGTTATTAGGTTAGAAGATGATAATGTTGCAAGTGAATCATTTTTTAAAATGTGCGATGAATTGCTTCCAATGTATGAAAATGATAAGCGAGTATTTATGATATGCGGAAGAAATCAGCTTGGCCAAACAGAATATCCGACTGGCAGTTATTTCTTTTCAAGAGTTGATAGTATCTGGGGATTTGCAACGTGGAGAGATAGATGGGATTTGCTTGATCCTAAACATGGTTTTCTGAATGACAGTTATATTGTTGAATCATTATTTAAGAGTACGAATAATAAATATGAATTGAATCGCTTAATAAATAGATGTAAAAGGAATAGAGAAGATTCAATAAAAAACAATAATTGTGCTTCTTACGAATCAGCAGTTTATGCTGCTATGCTATTAAATTCGATGCTTGCTATAGTTCCGCAAAAAAATCTTATTCAAAGTGCTGGAGTTTCTGACGGTTCCGTTCATACACCTGGTTCTATGGAGTATATTCTTCGAGAAGACAGATGGATATATGACACGTCTGCATTTGAACTTGAATTTCCGTTAGTTCACCCCAAGAATGTAATTAACAATATTGACTTTTTCGATTTAAGAAATAGAAAATTACACATCAATTCTGGTTTTAGTTTTTGGTGGCACAAATTTAGGGTTGCATTGAATAGGCGAATCGTTGATTTTAAGAAGAAAATGAAATGAAATCTTATAAACTTATTGAGTTTTTTGTTTTGTTAAATAGTAACAGTTAAATAGAGCTGGCTAAAATAGTGCTGAAATACGGTGATTTCTATTTAAGTTCTAATTTTTGTGTGAGATTTCACAGTTAAACAATTAATAAAAGGGGATTTCCATCCCAAATGATTATATTGAAATATAGGTAAATTGATAATGAGCAGATTAAAAGAACTTTCGGTAAAAAAACAAAGACTAGTAGGAGTTGTTGTTTCCGGATTACAAATATTAATATCAGTTTTTTCTGGTTTGCTTTTTACACCATTCCTTATTTCATCTTTGGGGCAAGTTGAATATGGACTGTATCAGCTTCTATACTCAGCTATTGGTTACGTCGCGATATTAGACTTAGGCCTTGGTAGTACCATTACACGTTATGTAATAAAGTATGACAGAGAGGGCGATAGGGAACAACAAAAAAGTGTTGTTACCATGTGCTTATATTTATACTTTGCTCTATCTTTAATCGCTTTTTTAGCTGTAGTTCTTGTTTCCTTTGGATTAAGTGGGATTTTTACCCAAACAATAACAGCCGATAATATTGTAAAAGCCAGAACCCTGTTTATCATTATGGGATTCAGTTCTTGCGTCTCATTATTTGATCACGCTTTTGTAGGCGTATTGTATGCATACGAAAAGTACACAGTAACTAAAGGTATACGAATGATTCGAGATGTTTCCAGAATGGGAATACTATTTTTCCTTTTTAAAATGGGTCATGACTCTTTAGCTATAGTTGTAGTCGATTTAGCATTAGTGATTATAATTACCATAATAGACGCGATCATAGGTAAAGAAAAAATAAAATGCGGTTATTTGTCCGGAAAGAAGAATATTCCTTTATTAAAGAGTATTTTAGTTTTTTCTTTTTATGCTTTTCTCCAGGTAATTGTGTCTCAGGTGAATAATAGTATTGACAGGCTGCTATTAGGTAGGTTTTCCACTTTGTTTTTAGTAGGTATGTATGGTGTTGCAATGCAGCTATATAATATGTTCTGTTCTTTTGGAAATATATTCGGTGGCTTAACGCTACCAATTATTACTAAAGTCGTATGTGATGGCAATTCTGATGAAGTAATAACAACAAATTGTATCAAGTATAGTCGATTACAATGTTTAATGTTACTTCCGCTTTTGTCAGGATTTGCCTTATTTGGGCAACAGTTTATCGATTTTTGGATGAAAGGAAAATATGATTCATTCCAATTGTGGATTGTAATTCTGATAATTGTAACTCCCAATATATTAGAATGGATTGAAACGCCCATTTTTAATGTAATGAAGGCTAAAAATCTCCAAAAAACAAGATCTTTATTGTTGATTTTTGTAACAGTAGCAAATCTGTTTTTAACAATCTGGCTTGTAAAATATAACGCTATTTATGGAGCTGCAATAGGAACCGCAATTAGTTTTGTTATAGGTAACAATATTCTATCTAATTTCTATTATCATAAAAAAGTTGGAGTTAACATGAAAAAATTCTTTGCGGGTATTCTTCGTGGAATCTTTCCGGCTTGGATTATATCAATTCTCTCTGGCTTATTGATTAGATTGATACCTGGGGAGTCTATTGTCGTATTTTTAATAAAATGCCTTATATATGTTTTAGTATATGGTTTATTAATATTCCTTATTGGATTAAATCTTAGTGAAAAAGATCTCTGTATAACCTATCTGAGAAGAATTTTAAAAAAGAAAATTGCATAAAGATTGCAATTCGAAATGCCTTTTAGCTTAGGGGGAAAGAATGATAACAAAATCGCAATTGGTACTTTTGGAGGCTCTAAAAGCTTCACTTTTTAATCTGGATCCAAATTATCCATCAGATACGAATTGGAACGAAGTGAAATTTGAAGCCAATGCTCAAACTGTATTAGGACTTATCAAAGATAAAATTCCTGTTAATGATGAGGCGAGTGAGCAGTGCAAAGCGATGTATATGCGCATTATGCATGAGCAGAACAGCATATTATCTATTTTTGATACAGCAAATTTACCATGTGTCATTCTCAAAGGTTGTGCTGCAGCTATTTATTATCCAAAACCATATTTAAGGACGATGGGTGATATAGATGTTTTGGTTCAGCGAGATAGATTTATTGAGGCTTTAAAACTTATTGAATCAAATGGTTACGTTTATGTTCATGACGAGAATAAAGATGAGCGATTATCTGAAAATGCTCGTGAATTAGCATATACAAAGAACGGGATAAGTATTGAGATTCACAAAAGATTTAGTTCTCGTGGAGTGGATGTTGATGATTTCTTAGAAGCTGCGATGAATAGACGAGAATATTATGTACTGAACGGCTATAGATTTCCGATGTTACCGGGTCCTGAAAATGGGCTTGTATTAATTGGACACATTAACAAGCATCTTAAGAGTAACGTGCTCGGTCTTAGACAGATAATTGATTGGGCGATGTATGTTCATTCAGAGTCTGAAAAGTCATATTGGAATACGCAATTTGTACCACTGGTTGAGAAAGCAGGATTCCTTACGTTGGCTGCTTATGTTACAAGAATGTGTTACAAGTATCTTGGGCTTACTTATGACGTGGATTTTGGTGTGGATATTGATGATTCTTTAGTAGATAAACTATTAGAAATTGTTTTAACTGATGGCAATTTTGGAAGAAGAACTATCGCCGATAAAACCTTGGATGAGAAGAGAATGTTGAGTGCTTCTTATGGTATTAAACGAGATGGTTTCTTTACTTATTTCATTGGCGTTGGTCTTGATAATAGTGCTTTCTGCAGAAAGCATTCTTCTCTTAAAGTTTTTCCTTTTATGTATGGCTTTTTTAGGCAGCTCTTCAGGGGTGTCAGACTTATGTTTAAGAATAAAGGGTTTGGAAAGAAGATGAGCGAAGGTCAGAAGTTGTATGAAGACCATGCGAAACGTCAGGAATTGTATCATATGATTGGTGTTAGAACTGGAACAGAAAAATCATCTTAAAGTTTTGAAAGAGAACTTTCCTTTTGAATACAGATATTGATTTCTATAGTATTTTTTTGCTTTGTTTTAGTCGCAAAATTGAAAATGTAAAGGAGTTTAGTTACTTGTGAAAAGTAAAATAGCTTTTTTAATCTTAGCTCATCATGATCCGGAAATGTTAAGAACGCTTATACATTCTCTTGACTTTGCTGGTTTTGATATTTATGTACATGTGGATGCAAAAAAGGATATTAGCATTTTTCAATTTGATACTTATCATTTGAAATTTGCCGGTTTGTATGTATTAGATAAAAGAGAAAAGGTTTACTGGGGAGATTATTCAGTTTTTAAAGCCACATACAATATGTATTATGTTGCACATCAAAAGAATATTTACTTCAGGTATGTAACTCTTTCTGGAAATGATTATCCGCTTAAATCAAATGAATACATTTATAATCAATTATCAAATTTGAATATTGAATATATAATGGGGACTCCAGTAGAAAGAATCGGGAAAATAAGCAATTACAATTTTATGCGAGGTTATTTTTGGATAAGGAAATTTAAACAAACGCTTTTTGATTTTTTACATATTCGAAGACTCAAGACCCCATTAATTATAGAAGGGAAAGAGATCACTTTTTATTATGGTCCGCAGTGGCATGCATTATCTGATGAGTGTGTTTCATACTTAATTGATTATTTTGAGAGAAACTATAAAGTTTTAAAGAGAACTTTTTATTATTCTTATGCACCCGATGAATTAGTTATACCGACAATTGTTTTCAATAGTAAGTTTTCACAAAACTCACTCAGATCAAGTTTCCCGCGCGGTACTCACTATAACAAAATGACTTCAATTCACTATATTAATTACGAGCCTATTGTTCAGGTCTTTGAAGAAACAGATGCGGAAATGTTATTGAACTCAGGAAAGTTATTTACAAGAAAACTAACTTCAGAAAAATCAAAAAGACTGATTGAGATAATTGATGAATACAGAACGAATAGTACGTTGGATTCTACGTTAACTTAGTGCCAGCAAAACGGGGTTTGTTTCACGGTTCATGTCTATATGACATACCAACTTTTATAAGCAGATGCTATATCTGCAAATTCCCTGGTAACGAATATTCATATAGTTTCAAATAACAAAGAGATAGTAATTTGAGCTTTTTCATATACTGTGATAATCTCTTGAAAACATATAAATAATTTATGAGGTTTATACATGCAGATTACAGAGGCATTTAAAGGAAAAACACTTGTCATTACAGGCGGAACAGGCAGTTTCGGTTCGACTGTGCTTAAGCACTTCTTAACATCAGATATTGGCGAGATCCGTATTTTCAGCCGTGATGAGAAGAAACAGGACTGGATGAGGCATACTTTGCAGGCGCAGTATTCTGAGTATGTCAGTAAGGTAAAATTCTTTATCGGTGATGTTCGCAATCTGGATTCTGTTAGAGATGTTCTTTATGGTGCAAACTATATTTTCCATGCTGCGGCCTTAAAGGAAGTGCCGTCTTGCGAGTTCTTTCCTATGGAAGCTGTAAAGACAAACATTTTGGGTACGGACAATGTAATTACTGCAGCAGTTGAGAACAAAGTGGAGAGGGTTGTTTTCTTATCAACCGATAAGGCTGCTTATCCGATCAATTCTATGGGTATGACTAAGGCTGTAGGTGAGAAGATAATACAGGCAAGAGCTCAGAATGCTTATGACAGATCCGGAACGGTTTTATCTTGTACTCGATATGGTAATGTAATGTGCTCTCGCGGTTCGGTTATTCCGTTGTTTATAGATCAGATTAAGCGAAAAGCTCCAATTACTATTACTGATCCCAAAATGACAAGATTCCTCATGAATCTTGACGAGGCCGTTGAGCTTGTAGCGTTTGCCTTTGAGAACGCTGAACCCGGTGATCTGTTTATCCAGAAGGCTGATGCTTCTACAATTGGAGATCTGGCTAAGGGTGTTATGAAGGTATTCGGTGAAACAGAGACTAAGATTATCGGTACACGTCATGGCGAGAAGCTTTATGAGACGCTCATGACTCGTGAAGAGAAGCTTAGAGCAACAGATATGGGTAATTACTTCCGTATTGCTCCGGATGGACGCAGCCTCAATTATGATAAGTTCTATGTAGAAGGCAATGTCTTGACTGAGAGTGATGAGGCTTATACTTCGCATAATACAAATCTGCTTGATGTAGATGGTGTAGTTAAGAAGATTATGACCACAGACTATGTTAAGGAAGAATTAGAGGGAAGACCTCATATTGTAGAGGCTTAAGGTGAATAATATGGCTAAATGGAAGAATAATGGAAAATTGAAGCTGATGATCATCGTAGGCACAAGACCTGAGATCATCCGTTTGGCAGCTGTTATCAAGAAGTGCAGAAAGTATTTCGATACGCTTCTTGTTCATACAGGTCAGAATTACGATTATAATCTCAATGGCGTATTCTTCAAGGATTTAGAGCTTGAAGATCCTGAACTTTATCTTGATGCTGTAGGTAATGATCTGGGTGAGACGATGGGTAATATCATCTCAGTTAGCTATAAGGCAATGGTTCAACTTAAACCGGATGCAGTTCTTGTCCTTGGTGATACCAATAGCTGCTTATCTGTAATTGGAGCAAAGAGACTTCATATCCCGATCTTCCACATGGAAGCAGGCAACAGATGTAAGGATGAGTGCCTTCCTGAAGAAACAAACCGCCGTATCGTTGATATCATCTCTGACGTAAACCTCGCGTATAGCGAGCATGCAAGAAGATATCTTGCTGACTGCGGTCTTCCTAAGGAGAGAACTTATGTAACTGGTTCTCCTATGGCTGAAGTCCTCCGCATGAACCTGGATAAAATCAAGGCTTCTGAGGTTCATTCAAAGCTCGGTCTTGAAAAAGGTAAGTATATTCTCCTTTCTGCTCACAGAGAAGAAAACATCGATACAGAAAAGAACTTCTTATCCTTGTTTACCGCAATCAATAAGATGGCTGAGAAGTATGATATGCCTATCCTTTATTCTTGCCATCCCAGGTCAAAGAAGAGGCTTGAGGCTTCAGGCTTTGAACTTGATAAGAGAGTTATCCAGCATGAGCCTTTGGGATTCCACGATTATAACTGTCTGCAGATGAATGCATTTGCAGTAGTATCTGACAGCGGTACATTACCCGAAGAGTCTTCATTCTTTACATCTATTGGCAATCCGTTCCCGGCTGTATGCATCAGAACTTCCACTGAGCGTCCTGAGGCGCTTGATAAGGGGTGCTTCATTATCAGCGGCATTGATACAAAAGGTTTGCTACAGGCTGTAGATACAGCAGTTGAGATGGTAAAGAATGGTGATAATGGTATCCCTGTACCTGATTATGTAGATGAGAATGTATCTGACAAGGTCGTGAAGATAATTCAGTCTTATGTAGGCATAGTTAATAAGATGGTCTGGAGAAAAGACCTATGAAGATCTTAGTTACCGGTTCCAAAGGAATGGTCGGTACCGCTCTGGTTAATAATCTTAAGAATATCAGAGACGGTAAGAATAAGACCAGACCTAATATCGTTATCGACGAGATCTACGAATACGATATTGATTCAACACCTGATGAATTAGATAAGTATTGCTCTGATTGCGATTTCGTCTTTAACCTTGCCGGCGTTAACCGCCCGGAGAATCCTGAAGACTTTATGAAAGGCAACTTTGGCTTTGCAAGCCAGTTGCTTGATTGTCTTAAGAAGCATAACAATAAATCTACAATTATGCTCAGTTCATCGATTCAAGCAACCTTATCTGGTCGCTTTGGTGATTCCGAGTACGGCAGGAGCAAA